>Ga0196905_1000021_pt1 | contig 52444 bp, 43 predicted proteins | sample CB_VirMetaG_3_FD_169098 | JGI IMG/M metagenome (GOLD analysis project Ga0196905, IMG submission 169098) | Freshwater to marine saline gradient viral communities from Chesapeake Bay - CB_1508_1S Viral MetaG (v3) (version 3) | ecosystem: Environmental > Aquatic > Marine > Coastal | place: USA... | reverse complement strand
GTCGTCGGGGTGACATTGGCGACGGTGTACCCGGTGCCGTTCAAGTCGGTGTCTAGGCTGTAACCTTGCGCCGCGTCAGTATCGGTGACATTGAGGGCGTTGATGTCCACCGTGTCGCCGTTGCTGAACCCGTGGGCGCTGCTGGTGGTGACAACAACAGGATCGGCATTGGTGAACCCAGTGATGGTGAAGGGGCTGTCCAGGGTAACACCAGCGTCCACAAAGAATGCGTCTTGGATGTCGTCATCGAAATCGCGTTCGTGCATCCGCTCAATGTACTTGACGGTGCGCCCACCGACGACGCGCTCCACGATGAAGTAGGCGGCGTCCTTATCGTCTTCGCGAACGCTGGCAATATCCTTGAAGTCGCCCTTCGTCGTGTGCCGGGACCACGCATAAATCTCCTGCTCCCGCAAATACGTCTGGGCCAAGGCGACACCGTCATTGCGGATCGCCCAGATCAGGGAGTAGGGGGCCGGGGCGAAGTCCCACGCAGCCAGTGTGTAATCATCGAACAAATGTCGGGCTAAAATTGAAATATCATTACCCGAGTAAGCGTCCGTCTCGAATTTGTACCCGAGATCGCGAACCGTATTACCCGGCTGCAAGAATATGGCGATGTCGCCAGCCACAAGCGGCTTGAGCTGCTCAGCTCCGTAGTATGACTGCGGGGTAATCTGGATGCCGGACGGCGTGATGACGTCGTCTACCCCCGCGATGATCCACTCGCCGCCCGACGTGATGACAATCAGGTCTGTTAAGGGGATGAAATGCCTGATTTCATTAACCCGAAGGGCGGCGATGGTAGCGGTGATGGCGTCATCATCGCGAGCAGGGGAGGACGTCGCAAAATTGTAGAAGTTCCCGGTCTGGGTCATCCATATACGTTGGCGGTTGTTGGTCGAGTTGCCAAACAGACGGCGCTGCTGGAAGTACCCGGAGGTGCCTGGGTAGTTATACGTACCAAGGAACGGGTTTTTCGCCTTCGGAGGCGTGTCCGTCGTGTCTGGATCGATGTTTTCGTCGGTGAAGGCGAGCAACTCACTCTTACCGATAAAACCGTACAAGCCGTTGTCGCGTCGGTATATGTTGTAGCTTTCGGCGTTAGCAACCTCAGACCAAGAGATTTGGTTGTCGCGGGTGGTGTTGGAATTGGTCACTTCGACGAAGGTCAGGTTGCTGCTACCGCCAGAGCTGTAGGCGGTGTAGCCCGTGCTGTCCACATTGTCGCCGTTGACGTCTTCCAGCTCGAAAGTATTCGTTGTCGTTGCGCCGACCTTAAACTGCCTGCCATTCACCTCGGTCATACCTACGACGCTCGTGATGTAAATGTCATCGCCATCACTGTAGGGATGGCTGGCTATGGTCACGACCGCTGGGTCCGCTTGGGTGATACCTGTAATGGTCTGGGTCGTGTTGTTCAGTCCGGCGAGGCTCTCCTCAGCAGTGTCCCTATTGACTGCCGTTACAATATAGCGATCCGTCTCGGTGCCTGTGGTGTTGACGGTGACCTGGACCCCAGTCGGCTGCGTCTGCTGGGGCTGAAATACGATGGAGGAGAGTGTCCAGGCATCGTTGCCCGTGCGGGTCAACTCACGCGGCTCATAGGATGGGTGGCAAAGCGTCATCACGTCTGCGGATTGAACATAGTCTATTTCGCGAAGGTCAGCCGTCACGTATGGCGTGGAGATCTCGTATATCTTGTATGACGTGCCGCCGGATGACCATGCGGTGTAGGCCGAGCTATCAACATCCGTCCCACTCTTGTCCTGCACCTCGAAGGTCGTGCCAGTCACGTTTGCCACCAAGAGCTGTCGGCCATTAAGTTCATCCATACCTACGATGCCGGTGGTGAAGATTTCATCGCCGTTGCTGTATCCGTGTGCGCCGCTTGTTGTTACGACGGCGGGGTCGGCCTGAGTGATGCCCGTGATTGTCGCTGCGGTAGCGCTCTCGACGACGAGGCCGCCATCTACGACGACCCGCATATACTGATTACCAAACTCAAGGACGTAGGTCTCGTCGGTGTTGAACTCAAAAGGGATCAGGCGCGTGTCAACGGAGCTGTCCTTAACTTCTCCGACGAACTCAAGACCAGGGCGGTTGGATAACCCACCGGATGTCCGCACATAAAAGTTCTCCGCCTTAGCGACGGAGGATTTATATTTGGCTAAATCGACACGAGCGCCAACAGCTTCGGAAACTTCCCCCCCTGCAAAGCTCGGCTGGATTAGTTTGACCATTAAGCCCTCGCGTCAATCCATGACGCCTCGGGAGCGTCCTGTGTTTCGCCCTCAGAGCTATCCGTATCGGAAGCGTGGCCAACGGCGCGGATAACCTCCTGGCCAAGGGAGCTTTTAATATCGAGGCTCCCGGTCAAAGCCATCGCCATCCGCTCTGCGAGGAGGAACGAGAAGGCCATCGTGAACTCTGGGTCAAACCGAGTAGGGTCTGAAACATCCGCCGTGTAGAAAAACTCCGCTGTCTGCTCGTCTGTCAGCAGCACCTTGGTGTCATCTTCCAGCAGAGCTACCTCATAAGCCAGGATCGGATCAGTGCGGTCGGCGGTGTTGGTAATACCGCGAACCTTCAACGCGTCAGATGGATACTGGTAGGCGTAGTCCCACTGCCCCGGCACGGTGACGCTCAGCGTAGCGGGGCTGGTGTACTTCTTGGCAAAGCGCCACGGATAGCGCCGCAGGAGTTCCTTGCGCGTATCATCGTATATCAGATTGGCCTGCTCCGCCTCCACCGTCTCTTCGGTGATGTCGGCGATGTCATACCTGTCTCCGATGTGCTGGAGAGCCAGCTTTACAATTTGAACCTGCGACGCCATCCGTTAGCTCCTTAGCTGGCCCTTTTCTTCGCGGGGGCGTTCCGCTTCGGGCCTGCGCTGTTTCGCTTGGTGACTTCCTTACCCCCGACCTTGTCTTTGTTGATACCCGAAGTGATCAGGCCGTCGAAGTTCTTAGACGTCACGTTGTCCATTTCCGTGGGGCTATCGATTTCCTCGGACCCGCTGGGGAGCTTGAAGTCGTCGGGGATGTCCGTATAGACCCGGTCTTTTGAAAAGAACCCATACTCATTGTGATATGCGTTCTCGTGAAATCTTACTGTCTTAGGCATTGTGTGCATCTCCTCTACACGATGAGAGTTAGGGGGCCGCAGACGCGGCCCCCGTCACCCTTAGTTGGTTGCGTCAGCCGGAGCAGTCCAGCCAATCGGATCGAGCGTCAAGAACGCGTTGATCGCGCCACCCGTTACGGCAGCGGTCTCAGTGTTCTGGATGATGCCCAGATACCGCTCATACGGCACCAGATCGCCGGACGGCAGCGGCAAGACATACGTCTTACCAGCAGTCCACGAACCAGTGTCGAGAAGCGGCGTTTCCGCGTGAACCGACGCAGTTGCGACGGTCATAGCGGCGGCGGCATCAGAGGCAAGTTTGAAGCTGACCTGCGAAGTGCCGCCAGTGGTGAAGGCAGTCGTGACTTGGATTACCAAGTACATCGGTTTGCCATTACCCAAGTCCTGCACCGTGCCGGAACCCAAGTCGTACTGATCGCCCAAAAGGTCGAGGCCAGTACCCGTGGTGTCCAGAGCGGTTGCGTCGCAGAACTCGGCAAGTTCATCGAGAATAGCCATGTTAGCTTACTCCTGTCTGTTCGCTGTCTTAGTTCAGCGAGGTTTCGTTAGTGCGGAGGGCGTCCACACGGCGGATCGGGTAACCCCCCCACGACGTCTGCAGCGTGCCGCCGACCATATCGGTCGTCAGCGTCGAGTTCGCCACCGCGTTGGAGGTCTGACGGCGCAAGAAGGCTAGAACCTGCTTGTCCATGTACCACGCGCAACGGCCCATCGAGGCGTTGGGGATTTCCGTCAACGCTTGGTGCATCAGATCGTTCAGATCGGCACCCGTCGAGACGTCAGCCGTCAACAGGCTGCGGTCGATAGAGTGGATGCGAACGATGTAACGCCAGTCGCGAACAGTCAGACCAACATCCCAACGGTAGTGGGTGCGGTATGCCTGATACAGACCGGTCGAACCACCGACGGTATCCTGCACGGTAACTTCGCCGAGGTCACGCTGCTGGAGACCAGCTTTGGAACCTTTCGGGATGATGCCGTGGCAGGTATTCGGAGACCAGCAGATCAACCAGATGGATGCGCAGTCGGTCTGACCGTTTGCCGCACCGCCGTTGATCATGTTGTCGCCGTTCTCAGCCGACGTGTCGTTGTAACGCGGCGTGAGACCCGTGAACTCTTCCGGTGCCGACGCTTCGTCGCCGTAGAAGAGTTTGGTGGCCAAGGTTTGGTTCATGCCCTCGATGTGAGGACGATCCTCTTGCAGACGGAACGCAGCCGGGTTGCCAGCCATATCGACCAGCGCCTTATCGACCTGCGAGTAGTCTTCCATCATCGCGGTGTTGTCAGTGACTTGTGTCGAACGCGACTTCGTCGGCTGCACAAAACCGTACATTTTGCGGAAGGTCGGCGACGGCAGGCCGGTGCGGATCGAGGTCCGGTGACCGGTCGTGAGGTTGCCTTCCATCCACGTCATGTCTTCGAGGATTTCGTTCGTCTGGTTTAGGATTTCAACCACGTCGGCAATGGAGCCGTCGGGGTCGGTGACCTTCGCCAAATCAGCGAGGGTCGGGTTTTCAGTGCCAAGCGCAGCCATGATTTATCTCCTTTAGCTTGCTTGTTGCTGGAACATGGTCGGGTAAAGCCGTTGTAGCCCAGCCGTATCGGAAGCGGGTGCCGAAGCATCCCCCTCGATAAGCTCGGCGTCGGTCAACGATTTACTGACCCGGTGAAGAAAGCGCAGGAAGGCGGGGTGGTTGCCTAGCCCGAGACCTTCAGGATTGTCAGGAGACGGTGCGCCGATCAGCTTAGAGAATGCTTCGTCGGCGTAGGCGTCGGTGACTTTCTTGATGGCCCCGAGGTTGGCTTGAAGGTTGTCGCCGCCGAGTTCTTTGTCGGCCTTGACCTCTTCGCCCCATTTTTCGATGCGCTCTATGTATGCATCCGCCATCTCTTGAGATGCGCGAATGCCGGTCTCGATGTCCAGCTCGACCAGCTTTTGGAACTGCTCCTGTGACAGTTCTAGTTCCGCAGCTTTCGTCTTGAAGGCGTCGAGACGACTTTGGGCTTCCTCGCTGATGTCGAAACCCTCGGGCGCGGTGAACTCATACTCGATGGGTTCTGCGTCCGATCCTTCACCCCCGGCATCCGCCAGCAGGGTGTCAGTCTTTTTGGCCTCGCCCCCTTCGGGCTTGGCCTCGGCCCCCGGCGCAGCCTCTGCTGCGGGAGCCTGTTGTTCAGCTTCGGCAGCCGGGGCTGCCTCTTCGTTCACTTCTTCGTTTTGTACTTCGTCTGCCATGTTCTCCTCCTATGGCCTACTGGTTTTCTTCGAGCATTTTGAGGTAGTGCTGCGGGTGCGCATCAGTGACCTCTTGTAACAACGCCGTGCCCACCGAGCGTGCGCCCTCGTTAAAGGCTGTGCTATCGCTGCACCCCGGCACATGGCTGATCGAATAAAGGTGGCAATGCATCGTGAGGAGGTCGTGCATAAATGCGCGACCGTTCTCAGAACGCATGATCTCTTCGAGACCGCGTGCGCGATGCTCAGAACGATCATTCTTTTTATCCTCCTCGCTCACTGTACCGTCGCCCCCGTGCCGAGAAGATCAGTCAAGGCGTTGGGGTTCTGCGTGTCGGCCTCGCTCAAGACCTTAGCGCTCTGAGCCAGTTGGCCGCCCATCTCCATACCCTGCTGAGCCTGCTGCGCCTCATCACGAGCTTGCCGCGCCTGCGCCACCGTCTCCTTGTCCTTGGTCGAGGTCGCGGGAACGCCGACGATGTCAAAGTAGTTGCGGATCATGTCGTCGGCATCGACGACATCCATCACCTCTGGGAAGATTGCAGACATATTGCCGACGAAGCCCGCTCCGCGTTCGATGGCGGAAGCGCCGACAGCCTGCTGGGCCTGCGCCAACAACGAGACATATTCAACGTCCAGCTCCATACCTTCCAGCTCAGGCGGAGGTGGCGGGAGGAGACCGCCCTCCAGCGCGTACTCGAACACGTCGTCGAGGAGCGGGTCGAGCAGTTCGACGTTGAGCCGTTGTAGCACAGGCCCAAGCAGCACGAGTTTTTCTTCATGGCGCTCGGCCACCTCAGTCGCCGTCATCTGACGACGATCGGAGTTGATCATCATCGCGAAGAGGTCTGCATAGAAGCCGCGTTGGATGCGCTGCTGCACCTCTTGGATGTCCATCATCATTTCGTTGATGCGGGGCTGCACGATGTAGGCGGGCTGGAAAGCCGTCTGGCCCTGCGTCGGATCGACGTATGTGTTTGCACCCGGCAGCGTCGAGGTCGGCTTGCCCCGCAGCGCAACGCTGGCGACCATCGGCGGGTTGACCATCTTGTCGATGGCCTGCGCCTTGCGTTTCTGTTGGTGCTGTAGCTGCTTGATGTCGCCAAGCGTATCCATGCCGGGGCTGCGCCCATACACGTCGCCGTACAGCACGTCCCAGCGAGGGACGTAGGCAGGGAACTTGCGATAGCCGCCTTCCATCAGAAGGTCGTTGCCCTCTCCGCCATACTCGAAGTAGCAGGAACGGAACGGCATATTCATCTGGTCGCGCTTGGTGATGTCGCGCTCGGCCAGCATACGCGGCTCGATCATGTGGATGATTGGGATCAGCGTGTCGTAGTTGCCCTTGTCCCAAAGTGACTTGGTCGTGCGGCTGACGCCGCGCCAGTCCATAGAGCCATCAGGCTGAGACACAAACTTGGAGACGATCTGCCACACGCTCATCGTGAAGTAGCGGCCAAGGGTATCGACGATGCCGAGATCATTCTCAGCAATGACGTACTCACCAGCAGTGAAGGGACGGAAGCGGAGCATCTCGAACGATGGCTGCCGGTAGAGCGGGGCGGTGCCGAAGCTGCCTAGCTCGGTGTAGACGTTGGCCATCGCCGTGTAGAAGTTGGAAGCGTTGAGGATGCCGCGCTCGATCATCTCGACTTGGCTCAGCCATTCCTTGACGGCTTGGTTGTCCATCAGGTCGTCGTCTGCGACTTTGCGGCGGTGCCACGGTCGGCTCGGGCTGGTCATGCCGGACATCATGCCCGCCGCCATTGTGCGCAGAGCCTGCGTCCCGGTGCTGTCGATGATCTTGTTGTTGCGCTTCCGGCCACGTGTGTTCGATACGTCCTCGATAAGGTAACGGCCACGGCGCGGAGCGAGGTAGTCGGTCAGCTCCATCCAATGAGAACGCCACGAGCTGCGATCATCTTCTAGCCGCTTATACCGCTTGATGATCGGCCCCTTCTTGGTGGAGAGGCTGACGCTTTGCAGGTTCTCAGGAGTGGCGACGATGCTCATTAGTCACCTGCCACACTGGGGTACATCTTGTCGGCTGCCGTCGGCTTGTCCTTTTCGGCAAGCTGCATCTCGATGACTTCGAGCGATGCGCTGCGGCTGCCGTCGGCTGCCTTGCCCACCTCGGAAATGCGGACCTTGATCGTGCCCATCACCTCATCGCCAACGGCGTGGTCGCCGATGACGCTTGTGTCGCCGTCCATCAGATAGATGCGAGGGTAGTTCTTGCTCTCATCAGCGCCTTCGATGAGCGTACCTTTGAGGGGCTTCGATCCGAGTTCCATGTCACTGTCCTAACAGGGTCTTTGTCGTGGTCGCCATGCCGACGCCAGTGACAGGGGTTTGAATTGTGCCGCCTTGGCCAGCCTTGATACGAGCACGCTTCTGCTCGTCGCGACGTGCAGTGCGGACAGCCTCATCGGTTTTCTTCGGAGGCTCTGGCGGAGGAGCGGGAGGTGGCGGGACTGCAGGAGCACCGCCGCCGCCGAAGCCGGGGATTGTAAACATCATCATTTGAGGAGCGTCCCTTTATCGCTGGTGCTTTCTTCGGTCTCCATCAGTGTGGAGGTCGTCTTCTTACCTGCGCGAAGGCGGCGACGTTTGTCGGGGTCTTCATGCGCCGGGTAATCTTCCTCTGGGCTGCGCTTGACCTTCACAGGTTCCGGCGGAGGCGTGTACGCCGGGGCGGAGCTGCCGCCACCAAAGCCGGGTACTGTCAGCATCGACAGACGCGGCTGGCGCGTTGCCCACTTGTAAAGCTGGTATGGGGTCAATGCCCACGACGTGATGCCGAGCACCGACTTCACATGGCCGACGCAGTTGTTTAGTACGAACGGGGTGCCGACGGCTACCGGATCGTCCTTGACCTCAACGACTTCCCAGCCCTGCTCCTCATAGTGGCTGACGATGTCGTAGTTTAGATCGGCCTCGGCTCGGATCGACGGAATACCTTGGTGCCAGTCGTATGCGACCCAGCAGTGCGGCGTCTCTACGATGCACCAGACGTGACGATAGTCACGGTGCAAGAGCCATGCGAGCGGGTGGTCATTTAAGCTGCCGAATAGAATATACCGTCTCATGGGTAACCGCCTTACCACAAAACGTGAACACAGTCTAGTCAGTTAGATTTATTCGCAAGCGAAGCCTGCGTCAGGGTGTAAAATACTCGTTGATCCGGTAACGCACGTTGATCGTGGCACCGTTGCTGTCGGTGTTTGCCTCCCAAACTAAATTGTCAGCAGGGCTTAAAGGGAAATTTTCATTTTCTAGTTTGAGCGTCTGCTCAGCCGACGTGTTCACGATGAACGGGCCGTAGACGACATACCAACCGTCCACGCTGCGGTTGTAGACGCGTCCGCGCACCTCAACCTGCGGATTGCCCCCACCGCTTTCTTTAGTGCCGATTTGGATAAAAAAATTTTTTATGATCGAGTAACCGTCGCTTTCGGAAAAGAACATGGACTGCGAGGTGACACCATCTCCGGCAGGGCAGATGGCTTGGGTCCCGTATGTTGGCGTAGTGATGGTGATGGCAGAGTTGTTCTGCTGGTCGCCGCCATTACTCGCCACCGCCACGCGGTGGATGCCGATACCGCTAATTCCAAGAGCATCGCTGCCCGTGTTGCTTAACGTGTGAATTATCGTCTGGCGCTGACCGGCGGCGTCTAGGTAGATAACCAAAACCGTCAACGCCCCAGTCGTGCCCGCCCCGTCCGTAGAACTGTTGTAGACTAAGGTGAAGGCTTCAGCCGTTCTCATTGGGGACCAGTTACCAGTGGTCAGCTCCCACACGGTCTCCCAGCCATTGGCTGCGGTGAGGTTTGTGCGGCGGGCAAACTTATTGCTGACACGCAAGTTCCTGACGCGGCCAAGAACCGCCTGATCATCAGCGATGCCCACAGGCATGGGGGTACCGTGACTAACATTGACGAAGCTGCCGTCGGCCAGCTCGATGAGCGGCATGGTGCGGTAGCGTTCTGCCTTCCAATCATTGGTGCCGGGTACATAGCTGTATGTTGGGTTGGCCATCAATAACTCTCCATCGGATCGTAATCCGTTTGTGTGTACGCCTCACCAGCGAAGCCAAGGCGCGTCGGTGCGACGGGGAACGCATACGTCAGCGCGAGAGCATCAGCCAAGTCAGGCGATGCAATGCCGCGCTTCTTGGCGTCCTCTTTCCTTTCGAGCTGTATCTGGTTGCGCAGGTTGTAACCGTACTCAAGGCCAGTGAGGTCGCTGATCAGGTCGTGGTCATCGGGCAATCTGATGCCGTTGTTGATCGCCTCGCGCATATTGCCCCAGCACTGCGCTCGAAGATTTGCGTACAGAGGATCGGTAGCCTTGCTGCCGAAGTTGACCTCGACGACGTCGAGGCCGAGCTGTCTGCACCGGTCAACTACGCCACCGCCGACACCGCCCCCGTCGATGAAGACCTGATCCGCACGCTTCGCATTGGCGATCTCCACCACCTTGGAGGCGAGGGTCATCGTGTCCACACCTCTGAACTTGTCCCAGCCTTGGCTTTCAGCGTCGCGGCCTTGGCGCACGCAGATGACGGACTGGTCATCACCAAAGCGTGCCACGTCCACGCCCACGACGACGGGATCGAACGGCTGCACCACCACGTCCTGCATGATGCAGGCTCGGGCGGCTGCGCCTTTGATGAACTGCAGAGCACCAGCGTCTGGGAATACGCCCTTGACGCGGACCTTGAAGAAGTCGCTGTCCTCGCCGTATGCCTGCGCCCATTCCTCGAACAGCTCCTTGTTGGTGATCTTGACGGTGCGACTGTCGATGAAGCGCCGGATGTACCCGTTGCGAAAGCGGCCCATCATGTTCTCGTAGAAACGGCCAGTGTTCCGCGTCGGGTTGCCAAACGCGAAGAACATTGGTTCCCCGTCCGTCTGGCCCCCCTCAGATGTCTCCCAGATGCGGTCAGGCACTGCGGACGCCTCGTCGAAGATGTAGAACGGCGTCGAGCTGGCTGCGTGCAAACCAGCGAACGCCTCTGCGTTCCGCTCTTCGCAGGTCTGCGCATCGACCCGCCACGTTGATGGCGATGCGTTGGCGTAGATGTTGAGGCTGCCCATCGAGCCGCCGTTGTATGTGAACCAATGCTTGAATAAACATAGCTCGACCCAGCGGCTCAGCTCGGACCACGTTTTTGACCGGAGCTGCTGCGCCGTATTCGCGGTCACAACGCCTTTGCAGTGGGGCCGCGTCACCATGATGAAGAGGATCAACCACGCCACCATCGCGGACTTGCCAATGCCGTGGCCGCTGGCTGTACTGAACCTGATAGGCCGGACCGCGTTGCTACCGTCGAAGCCGCGATCCTTGATCTGCTCACCTAAATCGATGAGGAACTCACGCTGCCATGTGTCGGGACCATCGAAGCCCTTGAGCGTGCCGCTGCCCCACGGAAACACGTTGAGCACGAACCCCAGCGGATCGTCGTAGAACTCAGCAGCCAATGCCGCGAGTTCGTCTTCACGGGAGCGGGTCGTATTCGCTTTCATGGTAGCTCGAATGATCCTGCGGCTTTGCGACGCAGGTGTGGTCAGGGTGATCAGGGTTGGCGATGTCTGGCAGCTTACGTGCTCCGCACACGCGGCACACTGGCACGCGGCTCTGCCCTGCTGGAGGTTCTTTCCATTGATGCTCAGCCATTGACGACCTTCAAGTGTTGGCGTTGTTCCGTCAGCCGCTCACGCGCCTCTTGAATGCGCTTGTCGAGAGCAGTCATGTCGTGGTTCTCGTTGATGTTCTTCGTCGCAGGGAATTGATCGAGGAGCTTCGATTGAAGCTCGATGCCTTTCATCGCTGCCGATACTTGATCGGTGTCGATGGCTTGCTGGATCAGATCGTCGAGCCTTTTGATCTGGCTCGCTACCGTTTTCTCCAGCCCCTCGATGATCGGCTCCCGCAGTTCCTCGATCCTAGCCGCAATCAGCCCGTCAGCCATCAAGTCTTTAGCACGGTTGTGGATCGTGTTGGGCTTCATGTTCTCAGCGTCATACGCTGCGCGATATGCGTCGCTCTGGTTCATTCCTTCGACGATGCATTGGCAGAACTTTTCCTGCTTCGGAGTAAGACGCTTCGGTGAGGTCGAGGGCTTTGTGCGATCACCAGCTCCCCCGCCGTTTTGATTTGTGAGCTTGTCCAAGCCGATGCTCGCGATGCGGCGCTGTTCTTCGGCGTATGCCTGATCATCAGTATCGTGCCACGAGAGTACAACAGCCTCGGGTTTGAACCCATCGGCCTTAATCTCCTTGATGCGCTTTGCCTTGTCGCCGGACTTTTCGACGTCACGAGGAAGGTCTCTGAAATGCTGAAAGCGACGAGCCGATGACCCCTTGCCGATGTAAAACGGCTGGAGATCACGCGGGTCGATCAGTGCGTAAACGTAGTGTCTCATGGCGCAGAGCATAACCCAGCTTTGCGCATCAAGTCCAGTAGGGTCTCCTCCTCCAGCACGTAAAGCCGACGCTGTCTATCTTCTCGTATGCACAGCATATCGTTGACCTCGTCCTGATCGAGGCTCTGATACAAAAAACGGTAGCCGCTCTTCTTGCGCTTACATTCGATCACATACGGCCCGAGCTTCACGTCTCCGGCGAGGTCTTCGCTGTAGTTCTTGAACGCGCCGGACCCGACGTTGCGCTGAACCTCCGCGCCGTGCTCTCGCCAGAATAATACCGTCTCTCTCTCCAGCTCATAACCACGCTGCTTATTTCGATTTGCCATCTCAATTTCTCCTCTTTAAATCGGCCCTAAAGGGCGGTTGCTACGCCAGTAGCACAGCCCCCTTTAGGGGGTAGCAATGTAGCAAGCAATTAAACTTCAACAAAATCAACACCTTACGGCGTTTTGCTACATTCGCTACGCTGTAGCAAATGTAGCAAGGTAGTTTGCAATGATTTCAAAGGGTTACTCTGTAGCATTTTTTCAATTTTCCTCGTTTGCTACACAACAGATGAGTTTGCTACGGCCTTGTTTTTTCGTCTCCACATAGCCGTATTCGCAGGCCGTTGGCTCCTCAAATAACGAGGTCAACGCACCCCAATCTCGGTTGGTTGCTTCGCGTGATTTGACGACCCAGCCGTCCTTGTTTTGCATCGCATCGTGGACGTCTATGGTCTTGTGTTTCCCCTTCCCCATGACGCGGAAAATCTCCGTCGCCCAGTAGCCTGCGATGTACTCATCATCGCCAGCATGGAGGAGGCTGTTCTCTGCATTGTGGGCGGTGCTGAGGTGGCATACACCGATCTCGTAGCCCTCGGGTAGGTCTTCGCCCTGCAGCTCATACACGACAGGCTCCAACGGACGACCCTCTCGTATCTTACCTGTGTCCAGCACCACCCACCGGCTCAGCTCCTCTTCGAGGTACTTCGCCTTCCACGTCTTTCGGCTATCCTTATTGCTGGGCATCCAAGGTGCCAGCGTGAACCCGCAGTCCAATGCGCTGTAGATGGCACCCGAGCCCCGCCACGCCCCACTGTCGCCTCGATACCAGTCGAGGTCGTGGGTGCGATCCTTGGGCGTGTGGTGGGCGTGTATCAGGGCGCAGCCTGTGAGGCTGGTGATGTGAATGAACGCCTTCGTAAGCATCGCTGCCGACTGTGCGCTGTTCTCATCCATCGCGTCGCTTAGTGTGACGTAAGGGTCAAGGAACACACATCCAAAATTGTGCCGTCGGATGTGTGCAACGAGACGTGCAATGTTCTCCTCGTCAAGTTCCGGTGTTCCCACTTCATTGATAGCGACCAGTCTGAGGGTGCCTTGTGTTTTAGGACGGACGCTAATTGGCTCTCCACCATCTCGAATATCGTAGTGCTGAGCTGCCGCCTTAATGCGTCGTTTGATGTCATCGCCGTGTTCCTCGTTTGCGATCCATAAGATGCCTGTCTGCTCCCCTACTGGCAGGCCCATGAGATCAGTGCGTCCGACACTGAGGCAAGCAGCCAACCCGGCGAGCCATCTAGTCTTACCAACATTGGATGTACCCCCCAAAGATACGGTGCCGCCCTTCGGCACCATGCCTTCGACGAGCCACTCTATTTCGGGGAGGGTAGTTTCATTTAGTTCACTAATCGTAAAGGTATCGAACTCGTCGTCTTCGACGATAGCCGCAACGCGCTGTTCGATGTCATCGCTTTTTGTTTCGCGCTGCGGCCCAATGGGGCGGGATAGTGCCTCCAAATTCATAACGGGTCGCCCTTCTGTTATGGCGGCCACGTCGTCGTCGGAGAATGTTGGTTGGAGCCTGTCGTTGGCTGAGACGACTAGGTCTTCGATCTTCCCCCTCCGATCAATCCAATCGTTATGCCGGGGGTGGGCTGGGCTGACTGCGTCACTGGCATCGATGACTGCGGTCAGGGTGGCGATCTGCTGCTCGACTGTCAGCCGGACGCCGTTGATGCGCCGTGTGGATAGCCTCACTGATAACGACCTCAGCGCCGGGTATAAATCCTCCGCTGTCTGGATGCGCTCGATCAGCTCCTCGTCGGTGGCCGCGTTCCATGACGACATCGTGAGCGATCCTGTGCCGCCCTTCTCTTTCATCACGTCTCGTAGAACATCCATCGGGAACTTAGACGGCGGTGCCGCGTCCAATATCTCGTAGCCCTCAGTACCGGGCCAACAGATGTAGCCGTTGCCTGTTGCCTTGACATCGACGCCTCGTCGCAGTGTCGCAGGGAAGCGGATGTCGCCAGGGTGCTTGAAGAGGAAGTGAAGGCCGCCGGATCGCGTCTTATGAGATCGCGTCTCATGCAGCCAAGGGTTCTCTTCGACCCACGCCGCGAGCGTCGGGTCTTTATGAAGATCGACATCGATGCACATCAGGCCGGACAGCTCGCCCATTGGGACGGCGATCTCTTTGGCACGGGGGTGGGCGAATAGTTCCTTGACGCGATCCGGGTCCGTCGTGGCTATCTTGTATCCGCCGTCGCCTTTCTTCACGTTCAGCTCGTCATTCGACCACGCAGGCATTTTATCGTTGGTTGGAAATACGGGAAGGCCGCTCTCAGCGATGGACAGGGCGGTCTTGATGAGGTAATTATTATTTGTCGACGGCATTTTTATCACTCCGCAGGTTGGTGTTGTCGATAGTCGGGGCTGCTACCCCGCGCCTTGAAAATCTTGGGGTCGGTGAGCGTTTGCTCCCGGCCCCAAAATTTAGGCAACGACCAGCTTGCACCCCATTTTAGTTTCTGTCAATATAACGACCTCACCGCTGTGGTGAGAAATCCTCTAGCGGATTACATTGATCCCTCCCTGTGAAAACTAAGCCCCCGGATTTTTCCGGGGGTTATTTTTTTGTGTTGACATCAGTGTCTGACGCCCTATAATCCTTCTCAGTTAATCAACGGAGGTCACAATGTTTACTAAGTACATCAAAATCGAGCGTGAAGAAATCGGCGGCAAAGAAGTTGTCGCATGGCGCGCCTACGTCGAAGACGTCAACACCGACGCTATTGTCGCTGCCGTCCTCCCCACCGGCCTCCTGCTTTTAGAGGCTCACTCCACCGTAACCGGGCACTCTGCGGCTGGCGTCATGCTCGACCTAGCCCGCTGGCTCCGCCGCAACCCCATCGAGAAATAATTTTATGGGGGTGTTGACATCAGTGTCTGACGCCCTATAATCCTTCTCAGTTAATCAACGGAGGTCACCATGCATAAATCAATTCAAAACATCCTCGACCGCGAAACCCGCCGCCAGCGCATTCTGCGCGAGGCTATGGAAGAGATGCGACGCGAAGACGAGCAGCGTCAGGAGGCGGAAGAGGAGCGCCGCCACAACGCCAGCCTGCGCTGGCCAAGGTAATTTATATGGGAGTGTTGACATCAGTGTCTGACGCCCTATAATCCAATCATTGAAACAACGGAGGTCATTATGAAAAAGCAACGCATCGACGCCTACCAAGTCATCACCGACAAAATCATCGCCGCCCTTGAGGCTGGCACCCGCCCTTGGGAAAAGAGCTGGGCCACCACCGGGGGTCTCCCTCTTCGCCACAACGGTGTGCCTTACCAGGGCATCAACGTCTGGCTGCTGGGTATGTCCCCGGCCAACGTCGGTCGTCACTGGTTTACCTACAAGCAGGCTGAGGCTCTTGGGGCGCAGGTTCGCAAAGGCGAGAAAGGCAGCCAGATCATTTTCTTCAAGCCCCTCAAGATCAAAGATAAGGAGAGCGGCGAAGAGAAGAAAATTCCGCTGATCAAGATTTACAACGTGTTCAACCAATCGCAGATCGACGGCCTGCCCGCCAAGTTCGACGCGCCAGTAGTTGAGCAGAACGCTGAGGAGCGCGACGCAGCCGCTCAGGCATTCTTCGATGCCGTCGGCTTCGCCACCAAGCACGGCGGCGACCTTGCCTTCTACATCCCATCGCAGGACTATGTGCAGATGCCTAAGTTCGAGACGTTCGAGAGCGGCGAGGCATACTACGCCACCCTCGCCCACGAGTACGTCCACATGACCGGACACGAGAGCCGTCTCGACCGTAACCTCAAGAACTCCAACGGCACCCGCGACTACGCCAAGGAGGAGCTGATCGCCGAGATGGGCGCAGCGTTCGTCATGGGCGGCCTTGGCCTCTCCGCCGAGCCGCGTGAAGATCACGCTTCCTACTTGGCCTCGTGGCTCGAAGTTCTCAAGGCCGACAACAAGGCCATCGTCCGCGCAGGCAGCGCAGCACAAAAGGCCGCCGACTTCATCTTTGAAGCGGCGGACCAGAAGCTCAATAAGGAGGTAGCATGAAGCTCTATCGGATCAGCGCAGGGATCAATGGCGATCCCTGCGGCTTGGAGGAGCAGGCTCTCCTCGAAGTCGTCCTCGATCACGCCGCTGACCTGACGATGCGTCGGGTGCAGGGGTTCTGGAACGGGCAGCCCGTCCACACTTACGAGCTGGACGTGGCGTCCGATAGTCAGGACTATATTGAAGGGCTGGCCCGCGCCGTCGGGACGGTTTTGGACCAGGATTGTGTTATGGTGACTGAGATCGGCCACGCAACCTACATTAAAACATCAACGGAGGATTTTCACTAATGCAAGGCGGATTGTACGCAGAGACCCTGCGAGAAGAAATTAGAGCTGAACGTATGACGCTCGAAGAGGCGTTGGATTTTATGACGCAGCATCACGTCCACCCCAGGATCGCGGCCAAATTGCTGGGCGCGGCATACGAGGAAAAGAATAATTTGACAGAAGACACTGACGCTTTATAATCGTGAGACGTTCAACGGAGGTCAAAATGAAAACGCTTTTACAGCACCAGATTGAGGACGCCCAGTTCCTCGCCAGCAAAAAGTTCGCAGGGTGCTTTTCCGGCATGGGGTCAGGTAAGACCCTGACCGCCCTCGAAGCCGTTCGCCTGCGGAACCCAGCCATTACGATCATCGTCGGGCCGCCGATCTCTCTCCATATGTGGAAAGAAGAGTTCGAGGAGTTCGGTCTCGGCAAGGCACAGCTCCTCAAGACAGGCAAGACGCCTATCGACTGGGCAGCCAGCGCGATCATCTGCTCATGGGCCATCGCGCGCACCCGCGTCTCTGATCTCAAGCGGATCAACGCTGGAGTTCTCATCATGGACGAAGCCCACGCCGTCAAGTCTCCTGCCGCTAAAACCACCCAGGCCATGATCGGTCGTGGCGGTTTGTGCGAGAGCGTAGATCGGACATGGCTGCTGACAGGTACGCCGATCACGCGATGGAACGACGACATCTTCACGTTCCTATGCCGCGCTGATATGGACGGCCTCAAGCAACGCTGCGGCGGCAACAGCCTCGACAAGTTCCGCCTGCGGTTCTGCGTCACCCAGATGAAGAAGTTCAGCCCCCGGCAGCCTAGTCCCGTCCCTGTGACGGTCGGCAACCGCAACACCGATGAGCTGAACCAGTGGCTCTTCGATGGCGGCCTCGCCGTCCGCCGCGAGCTGAAAGACGTCTGGGCAGCTATGCCGCCGTTGACGACCAACAGCCTCCTCGTCCCGCTCGATGCCGACGCTGAGCTGAAGTCGATGCTCAAGGATATGGGGAAGATGAACCAGTCCCAGATCGAGGAGGCCGTCCGCACCAAAGATCCTCACCTCGCAACCATCCGCCGCCGGATCGGTGCAGCCAAGGTAAAGGCCGCAGCGTCTGAGATCGCCGACCGCATCGAGAGCGGTGCGGGCGGTGTCCTCGTCGGCGCATGGCACACCGAGGTCATCGACGAGCTGGTCAAGGCGCTGTCCGGCGGTAAGGTCCGCGTCGCCTCTCTCGATGGGCGAACATCGGCAGCGTCGAAGCAGGCGATCCAGTCCGAGTTCAACAACGGGCAGCTCGACGTCATCGTCGGGCAGATTAGCGCGATGGGCGTTTCCTTGAACCTCCAGCACGGCGGCAACCGGATCGTCGTGGTCGAGGAAGACTGGTCGCCGTCCGTCATGGATCAGTTCTTCGCCCGCCTGCACCGCATCGGGCAGACGGATCACGTCCACGTAGACATCCTGCGGGGCGACAACAAGCTCGAAGCAGCCGTCGCCCGCATCAGTGCAACGAAGCGCCGGGAACACGCCCGCGCTATGGATCAGGGAGACGCAGCATGAAGAGCTTCCTGATTGGGCTGGCCGTGTCCCCCGTCCTATTCGCCGCAGTCGTATTGTTCTGGTGGGTCGTCTTCGATGGTATCGACAGGCATATGGCTGAGGAAGAGCGGTTTTATCAAGAGTGCGGGGTCCATTACGGCCCGCCAACGGAGGTAGATTGAAATGAACATGAAAGCGTTGATCATCGGCGGCCAGAGAAATATGGACGCCAAAAAAGAATGGGGCTTCGACCGCACCAAGTACCTCAACAGCTCGGAGGCGGACAACTGCATCCGCTGGCTCTGGTACGACAAGCAGGGCTTCGAGGGAGAGGAGCAGGAGTGGGGCTACGCATGGCGCGGCCACATGGCTGAGGAGTACGTCATCCGCTGCCTGGAGGCCCGCAACGACGTCGACTTGATAAAGGCCGGAGAGGAGCAGGAGAGCCTCCAGGACACCAAGCGCAGGCTGTCGGCAACACCTGATGGTTTCTACCGGGTCGAGGTGGGCGAGATTTTCGGGCTGGAGATCAAGTCTATTGATCCCAGGACTAACCGCTCCAGCCTACCGAAGCCAGAGCACATCACGCAATTTAAGATCGCTATGGCGCTGGAGAACCAGACCGTCGGGGAGCGAGAGCCTAAGATACGCGAAGGTAGCCTGCTCTACATCGACGCCTCGAACTACAACGACATCCTGGAATTCACCGTCGAGGCAGGGGACGACAAGCTCCTGGACGTCTACGCCAAGAAGGCCGCCAAGGTACTACGTGCCAAGTCCGCCGACGCGCTGGATCGCGAAGGTAAGCGCAATGGTGGCTGCACCTACTGCCCGCACAAAAAGATGTGTGGCGTGGAGATGAGCGACGTGCAGGGTCGTCAGAGGGTACGCCGGGGCAGTGGCCTCGACAGTGCCGCTCTCGAATACATGGCCATCAAGGAAGCGCAGGACGTGGCGAAGCTCCGCCTCGATGCACTCAAGGAAGACATCAAAGACGGCTTGCAAGGCCGTCCCAAGGTCATCGTCGGCAACGTCGAAGTGACGTTGCAGATGACGAAGGGCCGGGAGACCCTGGACAAGAAGGCCGTCGCGGCGGCTGGTATTGACTTATCTCCCTTTACCAAGGTGGGCGCACCCAGCGAACGCCTTACGTTGAAACGTGTTCAGTAGAAAAGGATACTAGTAATGAGCACCGCATTGACCGCCTTCTTGCAGAAGGCAAACGTACCCGTACTCTCCGACGACGCATTGGCTGATGCCATCGAGCAGGGCCAGCAGGAAACCGGGGCGCACGGCCAGATCGGCGAGGGGGTTCGGTTCCTCTCATTCTCCGGCAAGACGGGCCGCTACGCGCTCGGCAAGAACAAGGACGATATGGACCCCGAGGATACTTACCTCGTGGAACCCATGAGCCTCTTGGCTGGGTGGGTCTGCTGGAAAGGCGGCAAACCTGTTGAGCGTCTCGAATGGTCGTTCTTCGGAGGCAGGGCTATTGCCGAAGAGGATCTGAAAGATCACGGGCCGTACAACACCAAGGCAGGCGAGGGCTGGGCTGACCTCCTCGGCTTCGGCTGCCTCTCGCTGGATGGCGAAGACGTGAACGTCAAGTTCTCGTCCAACACCGTCTCAGCGAAAAACGCGATGAGTGATTTGATTGAGGAGATCAAATCCCGGTCGCGTAGACGGGAGCCTGCGCTTCCGCTGATCCACTTCGATAAGGAGCAGTTCGAGGCCCAAGGCCAGACAAACTACAAGCCTAAGTTCGTTGTGGAGACGTGGGTGACGCGGGATCAGGCGTCTCTCTTCTTCGAGGGCATCTTCTCGGCGGACGACCTTCTCGAAGGTAAGAACCCGACGAAGGCGCAGCTCAAGAAGCTGGACGCCTAGAAGAATTGGCCCCGCCTCTTTCGGGGCGGGGCCAGTTCTTCAATTTTTATGTCACGTTCAACGTGCCAACACGGAGGTCAATCTATGAAGACCCAAGAAAAATACGCGAACTATAGAATGGTGTCAACGAAGCTCGACCTCATCGGGGCGTTAAAGACCATCGGCGTTGGCCCCTGCGCCCTAGATTTCGAGACTACGGCATTGCGCCCCGAGCACGGTAGAGTGCGCCTAGTCCAGCTATTCGACGGCAAGCACGGCTACGTCGTTGACTTCGACAAAATCAAAGGCGGCTTCGAGGCCGTCGCCTCTCTCTTCGACAAGGGGGAGTGGATCGTATTCAATTCCGGCTTCGAGTTGCGATGGTTCATCGCAGCCGGAGCCAGCCAAGTCCGCTGCCGGGATGTCGCTTACCTCCGTTGTGCGATCCTTGGCGGCGGGCGCTACTCCCTCAAGCAGGTCGTCGCCTGGGACTTAGAGCGCGAGATGGATAAGACCGAGCAGGCGTCCGACTGGGGCGCTAAGGAGCTGACGGCGGAGCAGTATCACTACGCATACAAGGACGCCGTCGATACATGGGATTTATACCAGCACTGGTACGACCGTGCCGACCTCGGCCACCTCGCCGGATGGAAACTATTCGACGATATGACACCCGCCATCATCGAGATGGAAGAGGCGGGGATGCTGCTCGACACCGAGCGCCATAAGAAGCTCGACCTCCACTGGCAGAAAATCCGGGTTGCCAAGGAAAAGATCGTCCGCAAGATTGTGCCGATCGACGACGTCGCCAATATCAACAGCAACGCGCAATGGTCCGACTTCTTCGCCCGCATCCTAGATGACGACACGCTGGCCTCATGGCCTCGAACAGAGAAGAGCGGGCAGCTCCAGACGACTGGGGACGTACTGCGCTCCATCGCCGCCCAGTTCGAGCAGGCCAACGGGAAGAACCCGATGACGACGCTGCTCGACGCGCTGGCCGACTATAAGAAGATTGAGAAGTACATCTCCAGCTTCGGGGAGACCCTGATCACCAAGGCGCAGTTGTCGCCAAACAAGCGCGTCCGCGCCCGGTTCAACATCGCTGCGGCGAAGACAGGCCGCTTCTCAAGCTCGAACCCGAACCTGCAACAGGTGCCTCGTGACCTTGAGCTGCTCGGAGAGGAGACCAGCGTCCGATCGTCGTTCATAGCGAAGACAGGCCGGAAGCTCGTCTCTCTGGATTACAGCGGCATTGAGCTGCGCGTCCTGGCTCTCCTGGCTGAGGATGCCGTGATGATGGCGGACATCCTAGAAGGCGATCTCCATGCCGAGGTCGCCTCGATGGTGACGGGCCGCCGTATCTCCATCCACAGCAGCGAGCGCAACAAAGACGACGACCGTGCGCGTAAGTCCGCCAAGCCGATCAGCTTCGGCATCATCTACGGATCGAGCGCCGGGGGGCTGGCGACAAACCTGCGCGTGTCAGTGGCCGAGGGCCAGCGATACATCGACGGATGGGCGGATCGCTACACCCGCGCCTTCGACTACCGGAACAAAGTTATGGATGAGGCGAGGAGAACACGCTACATCCGCTGCGTCGATGGCGGCACCATCTACATGGGCCAAAACCCGGAGATGCCTAAGTGCGCGAACTATCCCGTGCAGCGGGCGGCCCTGTCGATCATGGCTCGGGCCATCGCCCGCCATAAGGACACACTCGATCAGGAGCGGGCTGCTGGCCGTCAGCGGTACACCAAGATGCTGTCCACCATCCACGACGCCTTGATAGACGAGGCGGCAACGAGGGACGCGAAGAAATGCCTGCGCTTCATGGAAGACGACATGATCGCCGGATACCTCGACATATTCCCCGGCAGCCCGACAGACGGGTTGGTCGAAGGCGGCATGGGGCCGAACTGGGGTAAACTAGACTAGGAGGTCATTATGTCATTTATTCACACGTTCATCCGTTGGCTAAAACACCCGTTCTCGTCGAAGGTGGAGGCTACTTCCACTAAGAAAAAACCCTCGACGCGGGAGGCGGGTAAGGAGGTTGAGGAGGCGGGACGATGGTACTTTAAATCCGGCGTCTTAGAGCAGCTCCCCGCCTATATGCGCGACCTTAAACGTATGCGGAAAGGGGATACAGATAGCTACGCGTTGTACTCCCGCGTCGGCGCTTCTATTGTACCGGGAGGTAGTTTAGCAGCAACGGATAAAGTAGAGCCGTTGTTTAAGAATTGCCTACCCTCATTCACCGCCGTTTGCTTGTCTAAAGACGATGAGGAGGATGATGGCTACGCTGCTCGGTTTATCTACGTACGTAAAATCGCCCCGTCTGCGGGGATAGAGCCGTGGGACGGCCCCATATATACCTGCACAGTTTTCCTGTATTCCCCCACCGCTAAGAAGGCATATCGCCGGGGCTTTCTCACCTTCGTCGTTGGTATTTCCCCGGACCAAACAACGACGCTTCTGCGAGAGCTGCGTACAGTTAGCCAGATTATCCCGCATGGGGATGGCACCCGCTCGACGCTAAGCCGTAAGGAGTGGAATTACCCCTCGTGGATTAACGCTGTTGATGGGGTGACCCCGGATAAAGCTAAGGAGTACTTCTGCTGCGCCGCTAACTGGTACACGAACTCCGAGGGCGGTATTCGAGTTCAAGCGAAGAAGGATAATATTTCTGCCGTCTTCAACATCGATATGCTTAGAACACCGTACTTCTTCAAAGACCGCGACGATGTCATAGACCCGGAGACAGGGGTGAAGAAGCGGATATTTCATATCGTCCGCACCCATAAGAGAAAGACAGGCTCCTTCGTGAGGAGCCACTTTCGAGGGCTGCGCCGATTTAGTTGGAACGGCTACGCCGTGAATATAACTGTGCCAGACTTGCATCACAGGTCATTGATGGAATTCTCCACTGAGGCATACGACAAGGATAATTCGCCCGAGGAAACCGTTATGTTGGATAGTAAGGATGTTGGCGATCGACTGGCTAAGGTATTATCAGCTTGACATCAGTGTCTGCGGGGTTACTATACCCCTCAGACATTGAAACAACAGGAGGTCATTATGTCGCATCAAGGTTTTGAAACAGCCCAGGAAGCACTCGATTTCATCTTCGCCGGGAAGTCCCGGTTCACGTTGACGTCGGCAGCTTCCGGCAAGCACTTCACCTTCAAGGTCAACGAGAAGGACGGCGAAATCTTTTTCGTCAAAGTGCTGAACGGCCCCGACAACTCGTGGAACGGCGATTGGTTGTTCCTGGGGTTCGTTAAGGCAGACGAAGGTACGCCGACGTCCTGCCTGATCGCGGGCCGCAAGGGCCACCCAGACGCTGAGAGCTTCAAGGCTCTGAGCTGGGCGCTGGCTCACTTGAACCGGGGCGACATCCCGGCTCAACTCACCGTCCAGCACGACGACGCCTGCGGGCGTTGCGGGCGGGCATTGACCGATCCAATATCGGTCTCCACCGGCCTCGGTCCCGAGTGCCGCAAACATATTTAGGAGGAAATAGCCTATGGTAAACAACACACCTCAGCCGGGGGCGCAGCGGGAGCTGCCCCTCGGGGACCGGCGGCAGCGGTTCGACGCTGCCGTCCAAACCATCACCAAGGAGCGTGGGGACGCATACGGCCACCCGGTCGATGACTTCGACATCGCTGCTCAAATCAAGCGGGCTCTGCGGCCATGTAAAGATCCCGTAGTGCGCCACGCCTTGGAGATGATTGGCGTCAAGATGGCCCGGCTCTGTACGTCGCCGGACCACCTCGACAGCCTGATCGATATCGCGGGCTACGCTCGTACCATTACTATGATCCACGATGAGCGGGAGAGACGAGATGCCGACCGATAAAAAAGCCCACGCCAAACGTCAGCAGGCGTATTATTCCATGAAGCAGAAGACCCATACGCGAATATGTTTTTGGGTACGCCGTGACGAAGTAGAGGTGTTCCGCAAGGCGGCGGAAAGTAAACTTGCCTCTCTGGATAGGGGGAGGAAGTGATGTATAGCTGCGAAAAGTGCGCTGGTTACACAGCGCGTCTAGCCAAGGAAGTCGGAGGAGACGTTGGATGCTGGGTAGAGGCCCGCCCAGAGGAAATGGAGTAGATCATGCAAGACAATACCATCAAGGCAATCAAGGGCTTCAACACCGACATGACGTGTCGGGGCTTCCAGTACGAGGAAGGCCAGACCTACAAGCACGATGGGCCACCGGCGCGCTGCACGGAAAGCGGCTTTCACGCCATCGATGGCAACCCGCTTTCCGTGTTCAGTTTTTACCCGCCGACCAAGAGCGTGTACCACGAAGCTGTGTGCGGTGGCGACATCGACCGAGACGGCATCGGTTCCAAAATTACAGCATCGGAAATCACCATTCACGCACGACTTGAATTGCGTGAGTTGATCGCGCGCGCGGTCGATTGGATTTCAGCCAAGGCAAAAAGGGAAGGCGACAAGCAACTCGCCACCGGCTACGGGTCGAGCGCCGCCAGCAACGGCGAAAGGTCGAGCGCCGTCAGCAACGGCGAAAGGTCGAGCGCCGCCAGCACCGGCTACAGGTCGAACGCCGCTAGCAACGGCTACGTGTCGAACGCCGCTAGCAACGGCAGATGGACGAGCGCTGCCAGCAACGGCAACTGGTCGAGCGCCGCCAGCACCGGCGACTGGTCGAGCGCCGCCAGCAACGGCAACGGGTCGAACGCCGTCAGCACCGGCGAAAGGTCGAACGCCGCTAGCAACGGCAGATGGACGAGCGCCGCCAGCACCGGCGACTGGTCGAGCGCCGTCAGCACCGGCGACTGGTCGAGCGCCGCCAGCAACGGCAAGCATAGCGTTGCCATGTCGGCGGGCCTCGACGGAATGGCCAAGGGCGCGAAAGGTTGTGCGTTGTTTCTGGTCGAACGCAACGACGATGGCGAAATTATCGCCGCCTGGGCGGGCATCGTCGGGAAAAAGCGCATCAAGCCCGACACGTTCTACACGCTCAAGAACGGCAAGCCGGTGGAGGTTGAGTGATGGCTGACGATTTGATTGCCCGCCTTCGCCAGTATCGCGCCTTTGAAAGGAAGTGACATGAAAACAGAAAAAGGGCTGCAACGATCTGCCAAGTCCCGCCTAAACGAAACAATTCGCCGAGCCGGGGCTGTCAACGACATAGCCGAAACTATCCGCAATGACGGGTTCAGGCATGAACGGATGGCAGCGCTGCGGGAGGAAACTGAACGGCTTTTGCAGTGCGTCCACGAATTCAACGCTTACACCAACGCCCTCGGTCGCTAACGAGCCTTAGCGAGTTTAGGGTGGTTTAGGAGCGCTTGTCTGATCCATCAACGTAGCGCCAAATAGCCGCAGCCATTCCAAATGCAATAGGTTCCATTATCGGTTCTTATTCGCGCCTTTCCACTTTTCAAATGAGCGCATACCACCAAGGCCAAGCATTCCCATCAACACCGGCATCATCACCGAAAGCTCTAGCGCCGGTAGAAGGGCGATTTGCTCCTTTGTCATAATGTCGCCCGCAATCGCCACAAATACGGCAAATGGCTTCAATAGATACTCCCACGCCAGCGACGCACCGCACACCCAACCGACGAAGGGACGCCAGCCAGAAACAAACCAGTTTTCGCTTTCTGCTTCCTTCATATTGATCTGAAGCTGGCCCATGACCTTTTGAAGTTCGCCGTCAATGGCCATCTTTTCCATTTTGCGCCGGGCTTCCGCGCGTTCTTCATCACTGGTGAATAAATCGTCAATGAGATTGAATAGCGGGCCAGCCGCACCAAGGATTGCCGGTATCATTGTTCACAACTCCTATATAAGTCTGCGATCCGCCGCGCCCTGTCGCCCACCTGTGCGGCCCATCGGCTGTCTAGCGCTTCATTTGCCGCCGCGCCGTATACGCCGTTTCGAAGCGCCCCCAGCATGTTGCGGAACTTCGACAGGCGGGGCCACCCGAGGTTGAAGCACATATTCACCAGCGCCCGTTGCGCCGGTTCGGGAAGGTCTCGCCACCAGGGCGCTTCGCGGTCAAGTTCGGCCATCGCAACGCCGATATCATTTTCCAGCAAATAGCGCGCCTCGTTCTCGGTAATCCCCACGTCATCAAGGTTGCGCCCGACGCCGATCGTCAGCTTTCCAACTGTATCTCGATACGGTTTCAAGCGAAGCCCCTCATCTAGCGTCAGGTCATCGATGATTTGCGTCATATCCATATCAACAGCCCCCCGAATAGCAACGCCACGGCAGCGCAGCCCCAAATAATCTTGCGCTTGATCGGCTTGGAAATGGGCACATTAAACCCCATTTGCGGAACGTCCTTGGTCACTTAATGCCCCACCCTTTGATTGTGAAGTGCCGCGCCTCGTCGGCGGTAAACCTCATATATTCCTTGCGCTCGTCGGTCTGCGTCATGATGTAATACGGTCGAAGCGGGTTTTTTGCGTCAATGCCGAAACTTACCTTCGGCGCGTCAACGTATTTTTGCATGGTGTTTTGCTTATTCACGCACCATCCCTCTTTTGAACGATCTTGAGATAGTCGCAGCCGTCCTCAATGTCAGCGAAGCTCCGAATGAACTTGATCTGGTTGTCTTGCATCTTCGGACGAATAACGAACATGACCGACGCGCCATATTGCTGTTCATGGAAGCCGTGCCGATGCGCATGATCGTCAATGTACTTGTACCCCCGCGCGCGGGCCAGGTGGACGACACGTCCATCCGGCATTTCCTTCTGCTTTAGCGCCCAGGTGTGATGGTGGCCGGCGACGAAGATATCCGCGTCCTCGTCCATGTTGGCGGCCCGCTCTTGGCCGTGCAACTCGTTCCACATGGAATGACCCTTGTGGTTGTGCGCGGCGTCCACGCGCGCCTCAACGCCGCCGGGGAACACCAGCCGGAACCGCGCCCGCCAATCGAGCATGGGGATCATCTGAGCGTTGATGGTCTTGAGGTAGGTCGAGAATGACGGCTCCATCTCGTCGTGGTTCCCCATGAGCCAGACGAGCCACGGAACGTTGCTATCTTCAAGGAACCATCGCGCGAGTCGCCGCTCCGTTGAGCGAGAGACATCGTTTTCGGCGTAGAGCCTGACCAGCCGCCCGCCCCAGTTGTCTGCGGTGTCGCCAATGTTCACCGCATAGCAGTTTGGCGTCTCGCTCATGAGCTTTACGTGTTGGCGTAACAGCGGGATATTACAGCCGTTAGAACCAAGATGCGGATCACCCACCACCACGACTCCGATGGGCTCACTCGTCTTGAACTTGATGGGAAACCAGTGCATCGATCTGGTGTGCTCGGAACGCTGCTTAAAACGCTTTTCCATCGTGTCAAGGATTTGCTCGGCGTCAATGTCGTCGTCGGGGAACTCGGGCAGCATGACTTTCGGCTCTGTCTCGCGTTCCAGCGCCCTGTTGTATCGGTTGCTCAGTGTCTTGCGCGGCATTCCAAGAGCGCGAGCGGCGGCGGCAACGGAACCATGAATATCAACCGCTGCAACGGCGTCGTCCATATCGTCGTCTGTTAGAGGCGACCATGTATCACTCATATTCTACGCTCCTCGGCAGTTTGCGCAATCGGGCTGGCGGTGATCGTAGTGAACCTTTTTCGCCAGATTTTTCAGGGCCAGCATGTAGAAATTCTGGCCCGGAGCCCTGGGCGAAATGATGCGGAGAACTTGGGTGGTCTCCCCGCCCCAATCCGGGTACTCCGCCAAGACTTCGGCGACGACGCCAATAAATCTCGGCTGCCCGAACGATACGCAATTGCGCTTTTTCGCCTCGACTAGAAACGCGGCCTCCGCTGCCTCTTTGCTGGTTCTGTCTCCATCGGCAATAGCCATGATGGATTCCTCGCTTCGGCAGAATGCCTCCATCGTGATCTTTTGCCCCGCCTGCCATCCGTTGATGATGGGGTGTGTGGTTTCGGGCATCGACGTGTTGGCGGTCTGACACCCGGTGATAAAGAGAATGAGAAGGGGGCCTAAGCCCCTGGCTAAAAATACATGGTGGATCCCTTTCATGTTAATTATTTTGGCTCGCTGTCATCCGCCGCCGACCTTCGCCTTTAGCCCATCCCAAAATATGGCAGCAGCGCCACCAGCAGCAATTAACGTCAGGTAGACGATGATCTTGCCTGTTAGCGTGGCGCACCGGACGCGGTTCGATTGTGTCCATTCCATATTCTTGCGAAAATTACGGAGTTGATCGTGGTCATCAGGATCAATACCCATCAACTCAAGATCATGCTTAGTAATCGGTCTATCGTTGGTCATGGCTTTTGCCTTTCAGATTGATCCGGCATCACCGCGCCCTTCCCTGACTGATGCCACTGCCACCAATCGGCGTGATGCCGAAAGCCATATATAGATGCTCAATACCGGAGCCATTTATGTTGTTGTTATCACCGTCGCGCACCTTGTAGCCAGTTGCCGAAAAATCAACTTCGTTAACCGTGGTCGTTGCGTTAATGGCATTGGTAGCGTTGGGAATGAGGTATTGATAGTTTTCGTTTGCGCCGAGTGCTTGGGCGTGGAAAGCCCAATTCCATGCGGCTTCATTCCGCTTGGTCATGAATGAGGCTGGAGAGCCTCCAATATAAACAACTGGCCCATTTGCATTTAGGTTCCCTGTATAACTTCCAAAGGCATAAGGCCCGCTGTTGGCCCAAGCCCAATAAACAAAAGTGCGCCCCGTAACAAAGTCTGGCGATGTACCCCCGGCCACAACATCGAAATTTACATTATCAGGATCAGACGAATAATCACTGCGCGTAGTCTCTGCTGATGTGTTATCTGTAAACATGACTTTGCCTGTCGCCAAGTCCTTGTGATACACAACACCAGCCCCAGCCGCATTTCGGTTGAAGTTGACTAAAAGGCCAAGTTCACTATCGAGGGCGGTGTCATATGTGATAGTCTGGGTTGACGATGAGGCTGTCCACGTTCCCATCTGAAAATAGCTGCCGACATAGAACACCTCAACTAGATAGGTGCCGGTAGCCAATGCAGAGGGAAGCGTCAGCGTTGTGCCGCTTAGATTTTGATCCGTCCATGTCGAGGTGTCTTCTGTTGCACCAGTTTCCCAAGTGACAAACTTATTGGCCCCACGCACCGTATCGACAACATACCAAGCACCAGTGCTGTCGGTGCGCTTGATCCGCGCCATTGCGCCACCGCTGACAGTCTTGGGCAACGTAACCGCTGTGGTCGCGCCGTTGGTGTGGCTGATCCCCGCTTCGATGTAGTATTCGTCTTCATAGTTGGGAACGGCAGGGGCCGGGAGGTTTGCTGTGTTGAGCAGCTTGTCCCCCGCTTCCGGCGCATAAGCGAAGTCCACCTGTCCGAAGTTGACGGTGCCATAGTTCGTATCGCCGGAACCAGTGGCGACAATCCAAGGGCCGTTGTCGCCAAGGGTCGTGACGGTCGTATAGGTGCCGGTGTTGTTCACGTCCAATTGCAATTCCCCGGTCGAGCCGTTGAAACGGAATTGCTGAACGTCACCATCCGTTGTCGCTTGGTAGGACGCACCGAGTGCATTTTCAGTGTCCGAACCGCCGACAAAATAACCGTCCGGTGAAACACTGGTGCCAACACCCGCCGCACCGGATGCAGAGCCGGGACGGTAGTTGTCAATCGCGCGAAGGTTCAGGTAGTTGCCGACGCTAATCAGCGGATAGTTGCTGTCCGGCGAATGGACGGTGTGTTCCCAGTACCACCAAATGTTATCGGTCGGGATGATGAGCGTTGAACCGACGGCATCAATGGTCGAGGGCGACGTGCTGCCGAAGTATCGGTTCCCCGTCGAGAGCGTGTAGCTGCCGGAGATATTCTTCGATGTGTTCAGCGGGTTCCAAATCGCGTAGTTCCCCACGCCACCAGCAGCGTTATCCGCCGGGTTGTCGTTCGTGGCGTTGGCGCTGGTGATGCTGACCAGTGTAAAGTCGTTGTTGTTGCCGGAAACATCATTGCCAAGATCGGCACTGTTGGCAAAGTTGAGCCAAAAACCGTTGGTTCCGAACGTCAGGCCGGTAGGATTGACGGGTATCCAGTTACCGTTGGTGTCGGTTTCACCGAAGCTCGTAGCGTCTAATTGAGTGCCATCAATATAGATGTATTCAGAAAGATAAACGTCAGCGTAATCTGAGGGGGTATGTGTTGACCCGATGTAGTGTGCAGCAGCATCCATAATTGTGCTGTCAGCATTTAAAGAAGGATTTACATCAGCACTGAAAGCCGTGACCTCGGAGCCATTGACATACATACGCATCCGGTTACCTGCGGTGCCGTTTGACGTATCAAAATTGACGACAATGTGCATCCAAGCGGTTAGATCACGAAATACTTGTGTGGAGGTTAACTGCCCCACTTGCGCCCCGGCTGTATCTTCTAAGCGCCAATATAAAACATTTGAGCTATTTATATTTAATTGGCTAGAGCCAGAAGATGATCGAGCGTGAAATAGCTGGTGCGTGACACCTGTCTCGTTCCGTTTTATCCAAAACGACAAAGTGCCTGTTTTGTTATCACCCGCACCTCCAGGCGTCCACGAAAGATAATCCGCGCTACCGTCGAGGAAGATTGCACCAGCCGGGACGTAGCCACCAGCAACCCAACTAGAAGGAAAACCTGCAGGCATTACATGGTGCATGATTAAGCCACCGTGATCCCACCAGCGAGCCAAGTATCCGTGCCTACTTTAAGCAACGAACAAGCCCCATATTGCGCCAAGTCGCCAGAGCCAGCGGACACGCCATTGACAGTAACGCCAGTGTCACCAGTGATCGTTGTTACGCCTGCACCTTTCATCCAAACGTCGATACGGTCGCCGGTTGAGAAAGCCACACTGGCATTCGTTGGGATAGTCAGCGTATTAGCTGAAGCGTTATCCATCGTTACCGTCTTGAAGGCGTCACCAAGAACGAGGGTGTAGGTCGTGCCGGTCTGGGCGTTGACGGAGCCGGAGACTTTTGCGGGAGTGATGCCATCGTCTTTGACCTGGATCGTGCGGCCTGAAAGCTCAACCGTGCTGCCATCGACCTTGAGGGCGGACGCCTGGACGACGATCCAGTTGTCCGGCGTCCCATCGTCAGCAATGATCTGGATCACTTGACCAACCTCGACCAAGCCGGTGTAGTTTCCAGCCACGCCGTTGATCGTGTCGGTGCCATCCCGAACCAGCGTGATTGTGTTGGATACGTCCAGAACTTCAATGGTGTACGAAAGACCGTCGTTGCCGGTGCCGATAGACGGCAAGTTGATGCTAACCGTGTTGCTGCTTGCGTCCACTTGGTAATACTTGCGGGCGTCGGTAGTCTCAACGTCTTTCGATGACGCCGTGACAAGCTCAACACCGCTGAACCCCTGGGCCGATGCAGCAGCAGAGGCGGCGCTGTTCGCCGCGTTTGTTGCAGACGTTGCGGCGTTGGTTTCGCTGGTCGAAGCCGCCGCTGCGCTGGCCGCCGCGTTCGTTTCACTTGTTGATGCGTTGGATGCCGAGGTGGCAGCAGCCGAGGCAGACGCAGCAGCCGCTGCTTGCGAGGCTGATGGTTCATCCACAAGCTCAAAACCCGTGTTGTCCGATTTGATGACGATAGCCTTGGATGCCACAGGGGCGGGTATCGTAGGATCGAAGCTGGATAGGTCTGAGGATACTTGGAACTTGGGGGTGCGATCCAGTTCCTCCTGCAAGTCCTGGGTAATCTGTACCACCCGATCCGTCATAGTCTCCAGCGTTTGAGGCTGTACGCCCCCACGGTTCTGTAGATCAACGAGCTGAGTTTTGGGGACACTCCGAGTGATAGTGAGGGTCTCTCCTGTGGCCGGGGCCGTCAGCATCGTGACGTTGCCGCCGCCGTCGTTGCCGACGCCGCTGACGGTGTAGTGGGTGCTAATGGTCTGGACGATCTCGACCCCGGCGCTGCTCGTCAGAGTAACAACAAGGTGGCTCTCGTCCAGTACCTTGAAGTCGTAGGCGAAGACAGTCGTACTGTCGTTACCATTATACGGGCCAGATCGACCGTCTTCGTTGGCTACAGTCATTTAGCATCTCCTTGGTATGCGCTATACACCATTTTCGTCATTTTTGCTAGTCCCTTAGCTTCGCTCGGTCTTCGTCGTAGCCCATGAGCAGATCGAAATAAGACCAGTTGTTTTCCTCGTCTAGCTGAGCCGCCCAGCCATCCAAAAACCGTGTTGGCTGAACGGCGGGGATACCCACTATGATACCGAGAGACATGACAATCGGCTTCAAGACTTTTACCCTATCGCTGTCCTCCCACTCGACCTCTTCATCCATCCAATCCGCCATAACCTCGAACGTCTTGATTAGGTTCTCCCCGAAAGCCGACAACGGTGTCGGGCTGTACCCGTAATCAGAGACCGCCCCTTGAATAAGGTCGCGAGCCAGCGGCACCGTAGCGGTCGCAGATAGCAGCGTTTGTCGGCCTAAGTAAGCGAGCATACTTTCGTCGTCCTCGTCTTCCGGCTCCCAGTCGGGCAGCTCCCCGCGTATGAGAGCCATACCGAGTTCCTGCAGCGTAAGGACGACGAAGATGCGGCTCGCTGCCCGCAGCACGGTCATCGGGTTGGGCTTCTCTACTACTTCCCCGCCGACCTGCCGGAGGATGCCGTACAGAACAGAAAAGAAAGAGTAGAACATGGTGACGGACTTCCAGAGACCGCGCTTCCGTTGGATAGCAGACAGGTCTTTCTCGCCGCCCCCAGACTGCGATAGGCGCAGGACACGGTCAGCGTAGGCTACGGACTTGTCTACATCCTGCCCGCTGTCCCGCATCATTCGGTTGTACGCCGCCGTCCACGTAGGGAAGTCTACGGTGTTGAGCTGCATACCCGCGACCGACATCATGGCCATCATCTGAGCCTTAGCGCGTACCCCCTTCTTACCCTCAAGTGCCCGCATACCGTTGCGGAGTTCGCGGTCCACGTTCTGCATACGGTGACGCATCTCGCCAGATAACCTATAAACCTCCTTGCGGTGTGCGGGGTCAAAGACCTTAGCGATGCCGTGAGCGATGTCTCCGGTCGTAACCAGCGCCTGACCCGGCGTGTAGGTATTGTCTGCCGTCAGTCGATCAAAGGTCGTCAGTAGACCTAGGGTCTGGGCCATCATCGTCGTGTAAGACAGGCCGAGGATGGCGACCGTAGTATTTCGTCCCAAGGCAGCGACAATGCCGTCGGCGATGTCTAGGTGAGTGTTGTCTCCCGCCATCGCTGCGATCCAGTTGTCGATCATCTTGGCGTACTCGATGCCGACCTTGCGCTCTAGGTCTCCACGCAGCTCCTTGTTCGACATAAGGCGCTTGGCCTGCTGGACAGCCTTATAGTGCGTGATGAAGTGCGTTGTCGTCTGGAACCCGTGAGGCAGTTTATGTATCTCCAAAGACACCGGGGCATAGAACGTGTCAGACCTCTCCTTGGTCATCGAGCTGTTGACGCTGGCCCGCCCGACTTGAGACTGCATCATCTCCAGAGCCGTCATTTGCTCCAGCATACTGCGCTTGCCGTCTCCGCCGGGGATAGACGCATCGTACATCATCGGGAAGTAACCGCCCTTGAAGGTTCCGTGCGGCGTCTCGATGGGGCGCGGCTCGATACGGTCGGGGCTGCGCCCGTTCTCGGCCCGATAGATGGCATCGACCTGCGGCCACATTTTCTCAGCCAAGTCCCAAATCTCTTGCACCAGCTCCCACTCTTCTTTGGTGAGCTGCTCCAGCGCCTTGTCGATTAGCTCCTCGTTGATGTTCCAGTTGGGGCCGTCAGGGTCGGCGTAGCCCTTGATCAATTTATCGAGGTTGCTTTGGTTACCTGTGTTCAGCGCCAGCATGATGAGCATACTGCGCGTGAAGACGGTCTTCTCCGTCCCGAGGTCGCCGACATCGACGCGTTTGCCCATATTCTTGCGGACCTTGCGAGGCAGCGCCGACATCCTCTTGTTGATGGCGTCTGTGACCTCTTTCATCATGTCCTGCTTCTGCGCGTAAGCGTCAGCGAACGGTTGGTATAGGGCTTGGTGCCACGCGCCGAGAGGCTGCCCGTCGATGGCCTCCATGAGCTGCTCTATTTTGAGCAGGACACTATCCACTTTGCTTACAGTAGCCGCCGCCCCGTGCAGGGCGTGCGCCTTGCCGCCAGCTCGCCGAAGCCGGGTCGTGATGGCATCGCTCTCGCCGACTAGAGGACGCCGCATATCAGCGACAACTTGCCGCATCTCTCGCTGCTCTTTACCGAAGATCGCACGCTTCTTATTGCGGCCCTGCTGCTCAAGCATCTTAACGGCATCGTTCACTTCGCGAAGCTCGCCGACCGTCATGTCTCGGAAATTCTTTTTGGCGTCTTTCTCCCGCAGCCACTGGGGCAGCTCGATAATTGCCCCCTCTTTCTGCTCGTTCTCGATGAAGTCATTGAGAGCTTGAAGCTCCGCATTCAGACGGGCGCGTTCGCTTGTCTTGCTGCCGAAGTCGAGGCGGTTGACTATGTTCTTGATGTTGTCAACGTAGTCGGCGTCGATACCCTTCCACTTCTTGCGCTTGAGCTGGAACGTCCGCAGGTACTTAGTGATCTTGCGGTGCTCCTCTTGGAAGCGGATCGCCTGTTTCGCCAGCTCGTGATTAACGAGCCGCTGAAACTGGTGCTGGTATGCCGTGGCTCGGTCGCCCTTTTTGAGTGCCTTGCCCGCCAGCTTGGCGTGACGCTTCTCGGCGGCAAGGAATTTGTACGGCTGAGACTGTCCGACAGGCATCTCGGCCAGACGCTTCTGCGCGTAGTACCGCAGGAACTTGGCGTCGAACGCAGGCTCCGTCGTGCGTAGGGCTTGCAGCTCGCTCATCAAAACACCCGTGACGGGATCACTGTGGATCGAGGCTGTTGCCTCTCCTATGGCGTCCACGTCCATGTCGCCGTGGCGGGCCTTCATCTCTGCTTCGATGGAGCTGTTGACGGCGCTATCAAACGACGGCAGCTCCAGCAGGGCGTCTATCATCTCCTCTGGGCTGGTGAAGCCGAACATCCCAGCAGCGACTGCTGGAGAGGTGACGTTACCGTCCTTCGTTGCAACCTCGTAGATAGCCCGATTGTCCACTCGCGGCAGCTCCTCGACGATGCGCCCTTCCGGCATCATCTCAACGAGGGCTTTGCGGTCGATACGATTAAGTAGCAGCTCACTGGGTAGGGTGCTGCCGTCCGCCTCACCGCCCTGCGTGAGGGCGTAAAGGATGCGGTATTCGCGCTGTTGCGACACCGTGCTCTCGATGTCGGGACGCAGCTTCTCAGCCTCGTCCTGATACCACTCAAGGCGCTCGCGCTGCTTGTCCCTAATGTGCTTGCTGAGCTGCTTGCCCTTGGCTCGGTCCTTGGCGCGGGCCGTTGCCGCCTGCATCTCTTGGAACTTCTCCGGCGAGACGCCAGCCTCCTCTGCCGTCTCGAACAGCGCCGTCAGCTCGTACTGACTTGCGGCCAGCTCGATCTCGGCGTCAGACGCCAGCATACGGTCGAGGACGCCTTTGACTTCCGGCGAGAACTCGACATCGAGGCGCTGGCCTCGGATGCGGCGATAGACGGATTTGATGAAGTTGCTAAACGCAATGAAGGCGTCCAGCAGTGCCATCGACGGAGCTTCGCCAGTCTCAAAGTATTTCTCGACACCGCGAGCGAACTGCTCGTGCATAGCGACGCTGAGATAGCGGGTCGCGCCCGTACCTCGAAGTTCGCCCTGTCCGATGTAAGTGCGGACCTGCGCAGCCGTCATCTTTTGCAACGCGGCAACGGCAGCCTTGTCACCGTCTTTTCGGGCGCGTCTGATGGCCTCCTCTTTGACCTGCTCGGAGCGGCTCTGCCACCACTTGGTGACGGTACGCCAATCTTTCTCAAAGCTGTCTCCGAAGCGGGCGGCGTCCGACTTGAGCTGCTCAAGCCAGAAGTGCCCGCTTTCGTGCAGGAAGGTGGACGTGTCGCCCTTCTCAAAAATCTGGATCAGGTTGACGGGGTTGCCGTCTTGATCTGGGATCAGGTCGCTGGGGGTGAACCCACCACGCGGCGGAGCCTTGCCTTCCGAACCCTGCTCAAACGCAGGGGTCGTCTCCTCGGGCACATTGATCGCAGCCTGCTGTGCGTTTAGAGCGTCGCCGTAATCAGTGAAAAGGGTGCCCGGTGCGTCTGCGGGCTTGTCGTAGTTGTCCACGTCCAAACCCATGAACACGACATCCGGCTCGCCGTTGTTGAAGGCAGAGAAAACGGACTTATCCCAATCTGGCGGGGCTTCACCTTCGTCCCACGCTAGACGGCCCCCGATGCGGAACCCGTGCATAGAGTAGAGTTCCGGTAACACGGTGTCGAAGGCGTCCAGCCTCCGGCCCCCCGCTTGGATGGCCAGCTCCATCATGGAATGGACAACGCCGTCGTATTTCCCGGTCGAGAACACCGACACGATGTCGTCGCCCTTGAGCGCGAACCCTGCCTCCCCGTCTTCCGACATGAATAGACGCATCTCTGCGTACTCATGCTCCTTGTAGACGTATACGGACGCGCCGAACGGCGACGCCTTCTTGCTCTGCTGGATACGGGAATGAAAGTCCGCAGCGAACTCCGCGCCGTCTACCTCAAACAAAGGCGGCGTCTGGATACCCCCGGCATTAAGGTCGTTTACGGTTTTTCGTGCAGCGATTTTGTAGCGGTATAAACTCGGCTTTCCTAGAACCCGAAAGCCTTTGCGATTTCCTCCGCCTTCTCTTCGGTAAGGCCGGGGTGACGCTGCATCGCTGCTTCTAGCGGATCGTAGTCGAGTGATTGCTTGGCGGGCGAGGAAACGCTTGCGCTGGCTGGCACTGAACTGGCCGCCTGCCCCCTGTTGCGCAGCACTTGATCCTGATCCACTTGCGCCTCGTCGTGCGCTTTTAATTCGTTTGATGTCCGCATCTTTCGCACCTTTCTGTTTAGCCAGCTTGGCAGCCGCGTTTGCGTAGTCTGGAGCCTCGTCATCGTCGTATCCGCTGTCCGCGTCATCTTTGCTTTTGGCAGCGTCGTACAGTCGCTTCTCTGGATACCAAAGAAGAGCCTGTAAATCTGACATAGTCAGTGTCTGAAGTCCATGATTTTCTTGCAGGTCGCGGAGAGCGTCAGCGAACACGGCGCGGATAAAGTTTCTCTGGTTGCCGTCTCTGGGCTGCTCCACTTGGCCATCTAAATACTTAGTAAGGGCATTGGCCAACTTGCGGATGTCATCGCCTAGAACAACGGTGTTTCCCTCAGTAAAGCGGATCAAGTTGAACGCGTCGCGCTTCTGTTTGGAAATGAAGATGCGACGGCCTAACAAGCCAGCGATGTCGGCAACATTTTCTGCGGTAACCTCGGAGGGGACAGTAACCCCAGCCAGCCCCTCGACGGCAGCGCGGGTGGTGTCGTCTGCTAGGAACGCCGCCAGCAACGGAGTAAGCTCCTCCGTTTTAGCTGCGACCATATCAGGGCGGCTCTCGATGAGTGTACCCGTCCAACGGCCCCACGTCCGCATCAGCCAACGGTCCATCGTCAGCGCATCAAAATAGCCATACAGGTTCGAGAAGAACCCGTTGCCAATCTTCGGACCTAGAACGGCAGAACCTCGCAACACTGTGTCTATATTCTCGCCTGTCAATTTGACGCCGGATGTCTTTTCGATCTGCCCACGGGTGAACTCCGAGGTCATAAATCGACGCAGGTCAGCGTACCCCCAGCGGTCAATCAATTCGTTATATAGGGCCAGCCCCTCGTTGATGGCCGCTTGCGCTTGCCCAGCCTCGATATCGGTTGGGAACTTTCCGGTGTTCTTACTGCGCTGATAGACCTGCTCTGCAAGCTGGAAGTTTTTATCCACCTTGAGGCCGTTAGATGTAACGGCCAAGCCCCAGATGAAGCGGAGCTTCGCGCTCTCGTCGGTCTTTAACTCTGGGTGGATCAGCGATACGTATTCGAGGGCTTGGCTGACTTTCTCGTCATACCAGCCGACCGCGTTCGCGTTGTCCTTGAGAGCGTAAAGAGCATCTTGCACTGCGACGCGAGTGAGGTGTGCCTGTACCTCTGGGGTCTGCTCGGAGAGGTCGATGCCGTCCTGCACAGCCGCATCCAGAACCCGCTCTTGCAGGGTCACCTTTAGGCTCCGGTTATTAGGGAAGGTCGTCTTCCCGGCCTCATTGAATGACACCTCTAGGCTCGCAGCCTTCTCGGTGTTGGACATCGTCGGAAAATCATCTTGGAAGAGGAACGTCTCGGCGTCTCCATACGTCACGTTCTTGGCCATGACCAGCGGGCCGACTTGGATAACCTCGTCCGCGCTCAGGACCGGGCGTCGGGTGCCGCGCTCATAGAAGAACGTGTGCCGTCGCGGATCGTAGCCGACCTGCGTCCATGCCGGGTCTTCAAGGGCGGCAACCATCTCATCTTTGAGAGCTACCGGATCGACTGATTGCAGGGTGCCGTTGATCTGGGCAAACGGAGCTTTCGGGGTCTGCCCGGTGCCTACCTTTGCGGCCTTCCGCTCGGCTGGGTCACCCGGCTTAGTGAACTCGACTTCGGTGATCTTGGCTGCGGCCTCGTGGGCAATAGGCTTGCCCTTCGGGTCGTGCATCGTCGGAACCCAAGTGTCGTGGTTTGTGTAGGCCGGGATGTCGAGCCGAAGCCCCACCGCCTGCCCAATGAACTGCCCACCTTTGCCCACGCGCTCCTGTTGCCCAGCTTTGAGGGCCGCCCGCATCTCTGCCTCAGTGGCAGGGCGCAGACCGCGCACGTCTTCATCGGAGTAAACGGTAGCTGGCCGCTCGCGCTCGACGACGGCATCATATTCTTCTTGCGTGATCTCTCCGGCGACGCGACGACGTGCGGCCTCGGCCACGATTTCGTTGGGGTCGTCAGCAAACCGTTGCCGCTGCTCAAATGCGCCCTCGACAATCTGCCCCTGCTCGACGCGAAGGCCGTCCTCTAGGAACAAGTCCAGTGCGCGGACAGGCGTACCCTCGGCCTTGGTGGCGCGGATGGCGCGAGCCATGTACCGCTGGGCAGTTAGCTGGGCAAATAGCCCGATCTCACGGGCGCTGTACTGCCCAACATTCTGTAGCTGCTGCTCCATCTCGACGCGGATCGCGTTGGCGTCCTCAAGGAAGTCGTCGAGGTATTTCTCTTCGACGCCGAGGCTGCGCGTGATGCGGTCCATTGCCTCTTGGTTGATCTTGGCGAGAACGTCCTCTTCCAGCGCGTCAAACTGCTCCGCTTCCGCTGGCGTGAACTCCTCGGCGTCGGTGCGGGTGTGGCGAAGCAGCTCCGAGAACCCATCCTTGCCTAAGATGTGGCGGACAAACGTCGCGGTGTCGATGGTAACGTCTTGGCCGTCCTTGGCAGCCTGCTTTACCTCTTCGGGATCGAGGCCGAGGGTCGCTACAATGTCGGTGTCGTCGTCCTGATCGAACCGCATCAGCTCGGACGCGCTCAGGAGGACACGCTCGACGCCTTGGCCTTTCCATTTCTCAGCCAATACCTCGGACGCCGTCCGCAGGCTCTCGGTGGGGATACCATTTATGTGACCGGCCACCTCAGTGTTGCCGCGCAACCATTCCTCGGCCCGCTTCTTACGACGTGCCTCGGAAACATCCTGCTGTCCGGCAATGGCGATGTCCGCCATGACTTGGCCGGGGTGTGCCTCCGCCAGAGCCTCGACAAGTGTCTCCACGACATCGATCTCACCAAGGGATAGCAAACCAGCGCCCGCCTCACCCGCGCCTCCCAGAAACGCCTGTACGGGGGTCTGGGCTATGACGTTACCCGTCGCCGAGCTGGCTAGGGACTTGGACGCCGTCCACATACTCAGGCCAGCGAATACGGCGATGGGCATAGCGCGGGCGCTGGAAAAGTCGATCTGTCGGCGCAGCGCCTCTGGGTTGTTAATGAACTTCTGCTGCCCTTCGGTTGTCGTCAGGTCGATACCGAACTCTTTTTTGAGCTGCTCGACTGCCGGGGTGTACCGCTCTTGAATGTACGCGGAGGCGACGGAGACGGAGGGCGCTAGGACTGCGCCAGCGGGGAGCCGCTTCGTCGCGAGTGCTGCGCCGATGGTCGGAGCCTGCTCCGCCATAACCTCAGTGAAGAACGCGGTGGCCGATAGTGGGTTGTCGCGAAGTGCGCGGATAAACGCGCCGACCTGCCCGAGCTTCCCACCTTCTTTGGAGATGGCATTCATCTGCTGCATGAATGGTTGGGCAGCGTCAGAGAACTGAAGGTCGCCCATCATTTTGTAGCGGGCCATCGCCTTCTTTAGAAACTCAGCAGCCTGCGCAGCCTTCTCTTTAGAAGTCTCGTCCGAGACCAGCCGCTCAAATAGTCTGGGGATGACGTTAAAGGCTAGGTTACCCGCCCCGATATCAACACCGAACTGCTCGTTGGTGAAGGCGTCGGAGATAACGTCGAGGATGGGTTTATCAGCGTCCTGTGCCGCTATCAACAGCTCCTCGGCGTTCTCCATGAAGTAATTCATCTGTATACGGACAAGGCCACGCACGGTGCCGTTAGCGGCACCTTCACCGAAGGTTACCCGTTCACGGGGCAGCGAACGCAGGTAGTCGGCATACGGAGGGACGATCTGTAGCCCGAGGCTTTCGATTGCCTTCTCAGAGGCCGCCATAGGCTTGATGACGCCCTTGAGGACGGCAGCGGCCTCTGCGTCCACAGCCATGCGCAGGCGCGTCTGGCGGGCCTGTTTCAGACTGTGCTGGATGTCTTGTCGCTCCAGCATGAGGCGGCGCTGCTCTGGGTGCATATTCCGAGCTAGGTTGACGGCGGCAGCAGGCGGCCCCTTGAGTTCTTCGCCAGTCTCTGGATCGATGTCGGGCTGCATCCCCATACGCTGCACCAGCAGCTTGGCGACGGCCTCGTTCTCTTCGTCGTTGGTCGGCGGGGTGCCGTCCATCAGCGCCAAGTTACGCTCGACCTCTTTGGTCAGCGGGTGCGGAAGTTCTCTGGCGGCAGCAATGGTCGGTCCTAGCTGTTTAGGCGCAGCCTCCGGCTGCGTGGGAACCGGGGACGGCGTCGAATACGGCACCACGTTGCTAATAGCAAACGGGTCGTCTACAGGTTTTGGCGGCTCAACTGGAGTTACCGACGGGCCTTGCGGCTCAGTGCTGGGAGTGAATGGTGCTATCGCAAACTTATCCGTCATTAGCGCCGCTCCGCCATAAACCGTCGGAGCCATTCTTCATAAACCCCCTCATTCGCACGTCTATTGAGGTCGCTCATAACGTGATTAAACCCTGCCAAATCTGGACGTAAATTAGGTTGTGAAGCCTGCGACTTTTTGATGATGAACTCAATCACCTCCGGTGAGTACCCGTTAGCTAAAGCAGCGTCCTGCGCATCGGTGTACCCCCGATAAGCGGCGGACCAGCTCTCCCCTCGCCGAACGGTTAGCCCCGTGGCCCGAAGGTTATCCAGAGTGAGGAGCTTATTCTGGCTATCCAACTTGGAGATGGCGTCCTTGATGGTAGCGTCATCCACGCCAAAATACGACTGAAGTATACTTCGGTTTACGCCGCTGTCACTTATCGGGAGTGATCCTATATTAGCGCCGTCTTGCTCGGCTTGGGTCAAAGTATATGGCCCCGACTGAGTGACGGACATAAACCCTACGGTTTTTCCCGTATCGTAATCGTCAAGCCGAAGGACGTGCTCAGCCAATATAGGAACAATATCGGCGTCGGTAACGTCCTTACCTGTTTTTTCAAAAATGTCGGCGCGGACGTTGTTAATAGCTTTTTGCAGCTCCGTATCCACCAGCAGTTTGTTATAGTATTTGTCATCGGTCTTAAAGCCATAGGACTTGAGTAGGGTGGATACGTTGTATCCCTTAGTGTTTCCGGTGCGGATGTCCAGAACCTTACTGCGATGCTTTTCGACTTTGTTCAGCACCTCGTTGTAGTCGTCTACATCAAGAACCCGTCGAAGGGTCGCCCGCCCCTCCTCAGTCTCGACCATCTTAGTAAGCTGGTCGGGGGCGTTTTCGTAGAGCCTGTCGTAGGCTCGTTTTGCAGCAACTACAGAGGCGGCAGCGCCCCCGCTGTCCATGTGAGCCTGTGCGGCTACTGTCTGCGCCCCAATGTCCGCAGCCTTCCCCGGCAGCCGAAGGACCTGCATAAGTGCCTCGGGACTGGAAGAGGCAACGATGGCCAGTTTTGCGCGAAACTTCGGGTCATTAGCCGGGACGCCTTGCCCCATCATTCGGCTCAGGTCTTCGGAGGCTACCCGAACCGTTTCTCCGCGCTGTGCCGCCAGCACGCCTGTATAGAGGCGTAGCTGCTGCAACATATTGCCTTGCTTGATAGGGTCGTCTGCGTACTTCCTATAGATAGTATCGTACATCGTGACGACGTTGTCCTTGCTCTCCACGCGGAGGGTGTCGAACTCGGCTCGTGAAGCCTGCTCCTGTTCAAACCCAAGGACGGCTGCTTGGTGCTTCCGGCCAGCCTCGGTGCCGTCAAGTATGTCGGCGTGCTCCTTCATTACGGAGCGGGCGTCCTCGACATACCCCTGCGCTAACAGGTCTCCGATGTATTGATCTAGCAGGATAGCCTGCTGCTGCTTCTTGAGCACCTCAACGGCGGCAGGGTCGGTGATGCCGCTCGTCTTGGCCATACCGAAACGCTTGGAGGTTACGACGCTGCTGATACCGTTTAGGGCGTCTTTTAGTTTCTGCCCCTGCATCTCTGTGCCGATGGCAGCCGTAGCGGCTTCGGTATGGCTGGCGATGGCCGTACCCTGCTCAGTGATATCGGCCTGCTTCTGTGCCTCGATCTGTAGGCCGTTAAGGGTGATGTTGTGCTCCAGCGACTTAATGCGAGCCATGTCGCGGATCGCCTTGGCACCGTCAGACGTTTGGACCCCATGCTTCTTTAGGATCGCCTCGATCCCCCCGTCGGCGATGGCCGTAGCTTTATCCCCCTGATCGACTTGACCGGGGTGGCCCTTTGGCGTCAACGCGTCTAGTCGCTGCTGCCCAGACAGGGCTTTGAACTTCTGAGTATCAGACGCTAGGTAGGTGTCGATCTCAGCCTCGGCAGCTTTTACGGCGCGGTCGTCCTCGCTAAGTGCCAAAGACGTCATCTCGTCGGAGAAGCTGGCCAGCCCCTCCGCCGCCTTGGCGGCGAGCGCCCCCCCGTCTCCGAACGCCTCTTTAGGTGCCTTGAGGTCAGAATAAGGGGTTCTGATCTCAGCCAGCGGGGCGCTGCCTAGCCCTGTCGATCCCGGTGTGGGTACGCGTGCAACCATTATGTCGTCCACTTATCTACGGCAGCGAACTTACCCGCTACCTTGGGTGCTCCCGCCAACAGGGTTCCAAGCGCGGCCTTGCTGGCGTTACTGTTGTCGGCTTTGAGTTGGAACAGGGACGCCTCCATATTAAAGTCATCCTGCTGGATACGGGCCTGTCGAACCGCCCCTGCAGTCTTATCGTCTACCTTGTCCAGATCATGGCGCTCAGCCGCTTTCAAGTCGGCGAGGAGGCTAACGTTGGTGCTGTTGGGGTCATCGATAAGGAAGCCCTTGGCCCCTTGAATAGCCCGAGCCGCTCCATAGTAACGCGCCGCCCGCTCTCTAACCTCGTCGCGGGCTACCTCTCCCTCCTGCTGAATGCGCGTTACGTTCTGCTCTGCGATGGTGGCGTTTCTTAGTGCCATGTCGCGCTGAAATTGCGCTTGCTGCCGAGCCTGCTGCGCCTGCGTGTAGGCGGAGTAGACGCCAAAGGCGAGAGAGGTGACGGCACCGATACCAGCCCACGCGGCTGCGGTAAGACCTAAGAATACAGGGGCTACCATTAGTTACCTCCCACGATTGCGTCGGGGATCAGGGACAGGATCGTCAGCGGCAGAGGGTCGCGTTGCTGGATCACGTACTTACCATCCTTGTTCCAGTCCGGCGGCAGGGTGACATCCTTGTCCCCTGTAAACAGAGCTGGCGGCTGTCCGTAGTTCGCGGGCAGCCCAAATTTAGCTTCGCGCATCCTATCACGACTTACGCCCGCCCAGAAGCCCAGAGATCTGTTCAAGCGAACAGTAAGGCGGCTGACCTTCTTGGCCTTGCCTTGAATAGTCTCCTTGGCCCCTTCGGCGTCGAGGCGAAGGGTCTCCATATCAGCGGTATATAGCAGGCCGGTATGCACCCGGCTGGCGGCAGTGTCGAGGGTTAAGGTGCCGCCGGATACCGTCTTATCCTTGAATACGTAGCCATTAGCCAGCCCACCGACGTCTGTGCGCCCTTCGAGGTGCCAAAGGTTGGGGATCGTCGTCGTGGCTTTGCGAACCTGTCCGCCATTGTAATAGACGCCGAAGGCCGTACCGTCCACGTTACTGCCCTCGTTCTGTACCTCGAACGTCGTCGGGGTGACATTGGCGACGGTGTACCCGGTGCCGTTCAAGTCGGTGTCTAGGCTGTAACCTTGCGCCGCGTCAGTATCGGTGACATTGAGGGCGTTGATGTCCACCGTGTCGCCGTTGCTAAACCCGTGGGCGCTGCTGGTGGTGACGACGACCGGATCGGCGTTGGTGAAGCCTGTGATAGTGAAGGGGCTGTCCAGCGTCGCGCCAGCGTCCACAAAGAACGCGTCTTGGATGTCGTCGTCGAAGTCGCGCTCGTGCATCCGCTCGATGTACTTGACGGTGCGACTGCCGATTGTGCGCTCCACAATGAAGTAGACAGCGTCCTTGTCGTCTTCCTTGACGCTGGCAACATCCTTGAAGTCTCCCTTGGTCGTGTGTGTTGACCAAGCGAAAATCTCCTGCTCCCGCAGGTACGTCTGCGCCAAAGCGACGCCATCGTTTCGGATGCACCAGATCAGGGAGTAGGGGGCCGGGGCAAAGTCCCACGAGGCGAGGGTGTAGTCGTTAAACAAGTGCCGCGCCAAGATAGAGATGTCGTTGCCCGCATACGCGTCGGTCTCAAACTTGTAGCCGAGATCGCGAACGGTATTACCCGGCTGCAAGAAGATAGCGATGTCACCAGCGACGAGAGGCTTGAGCACCTCCGCGCCGTAATAAGATTGCGGCGTGATCTGGATACCCGACGGTGTAATGACGTCGTCCACTCCAGTGATGATCCATTCGCCGCCCGACGTGATAACGATCAGATCAGTCAGGGGGATAAAGTGCCTGATCTCGTTAACACGCAGGGCGGCTATGGTCGCGGTGATGGCGTCATCATCGCGGGCTGGAGAAGACGTGGCGAAGTTGTAGAAGTTCCCCGTCTGGGTCATCCAAATGCGCTGACGATTGTTCGTAGAGTTGCCAAACAGGCGGCGCTGTTGGAAGTACCCAGACGTGCCGGGGTAGTTGTAGGTGCCGAGGAAGGGGTTTTTCGCCTTTGGAGGCGTGTCGGTCGTGTCTGGGTCGATGTTGTCGTCAGTGAATGACGTCGTTTCGCTTTTTCCGACAAAACCATACAGGCCATTATCGCGTCGGTAGATATTGTAGCTTTCAGCGTCTGATACTTCGGTCCAAGAGATGGTGTTGTCTCTCGTGGTGTTGGAATTGGTCACCTCGACAAACGTCAGGTTGCTGCTGCCGCCGGAGCTGTAGGCGGTGAAGCCCGTGCTGTCCACGTCATCGCCGTTCACGTCTTCTAGGTTGAATGTATTGGTCGTCGTGGACCCAACCTTGAACTGGCGATTGTTGACTTCCGTCATGCCGACGACGCCAGTGATGTAGATGCTGTCGCCGTCCACGTAAGGGTGCGAGGCGATGGTCACCACTGCCGGGTTTGCCTGAGTGATACCTGTGATCGTCTGCGTCGTGTTGTTTAACCCGGCGAGGCTCTCCTCCGCCGTGTCTCTATTGATCGCCGTGACGATGTATCGGTCGGTCTCCGTTCCAGTCGTGTTGACGGTGACCTGCACCCCAGTCGGCTGCGTCTGCTGAGGCTGAAAAACAATCACCTCAAGCGTCCAAGCGTCGTTGCCCGTGCGGGTCAGCTCGCGGGGTTCATAGGACTGGTGGCAGAGCGTCATAACGTCCGCGCTCTGCACATAATCAATCTCTCTCAGGTCCGCCGTCGTATAGGGCGTAGCGATCTCGTAAATCTTGTAGCTGGTGCCGCCAGACGACCACGCGGTGTAGCCGCTTCCGTTGACGTTAGTGTTGGACTTGTCCTGTAGCTCGAACGTCGTGGAGGTGACGTTGGCGACAATAAACTGTCGCCCGTTGATTTCGTCCATGCCAACGACGCCAGTGATGAATATCTCGTCCCCATTGCTGTACCCGTGGGCGCTGCTGGTGGTGACCACGACGGGGTTGGCCTGCGTCGCTGCCGTGATTGTCGCCGCCGTCGCGGTCTCGACGACAAGGCCGCCGTCCACGATGACACGCATATACTGGTTGCCGAACTCAAGAACGTAGGTTTCGTCGGTGTTGAACTCGAAAGGGATCAGCCGGGTATCAACCGAGCTGTCTTTTACCTCGCCGACGAACTCAAGGCCGGGGCGGTTGGACAGCCCTCCGGATGTCCGCACATAAAAGTTTTCCGCCTTGGCTACGGCGGATGAGTATTTCTGTAGATCGACGCGGGCACCGACGGCTTCGCTAACTTCTCCCCCTGCAAAGCTCGGCTGTATAAGTTTGACCATTAAGCCCTCGCATCAATCCACGACGCCTCTGGCGCGTCTTGCGTTTCGCCTTCCGAGCTGTCGGTGTCGGCAGCGTGCCCGACGGTGCGAATGACCTCTTGGCTGAGGGCGCTCTTGATGTCTAAGCTACCAGTCAGGGACATAGCCATGCGCTCAGCCAGCAGGAATGAGAAGGCCATTGTAAACTCAGGGTCGAAGCGCGTCGGGTCGTTGATGTCCGCAGTGTAGAAGAACTCTGCGTTTTGCTCGTCGGTCAACAGCACCTTAGTGTCGTCGCTTAATAGCGCGACCTCATAGGCTAGGATAGGATCGGTGCGGTCGGCGATGTTGGTGATGCCGCGAACCTTAACAGCGTCGGAGGGGTACTGATAGGCGTAGTCCCACTGACCCGGCACAGTGACGCTCAGCGTCGCGGGGCTGGTGTACTTCTTGGCAAAGCGCCACGGATAGCGCCGCAGGAGTTCCTTGCGCGTATCATCGTATATCAGATTGGCCTGCTCCGCCTCCACCGTCTCTTCGGTGATGTCGGCGATGTCATACCTGTCTCCGATGTGCTGGAGAGCCAGCTTTACAATTTGAACCTGCGACGCCATCCGTTAGCTCCTTAGCTGGCCCTTTTCTTCGCGGGGGCGTTCCGCTTCGGGCCTGCGCTGTTTCGCTTGGTGACTTCCTTACCCCCGACCTTGTCTTTGTTGATACCCGAAGTGATCAGGCCGTCGAAGTTCTTAGACGTCACGTTGTCCATTTCCGTGGGGCTATCGATTTCCTCGGACCCGCTGGGGAGCTTGAAGTCGTCGGGGATGTCCGTATAGACCCGGTCTTTTGAAAAGAACCCATACTCATTGTGATATGCGTTCTCGTGAAATCTTACTGTCTTAGGCATTGTGTGCATCTCCTCTACACGATGAGAGTTAGGGGGCCGCAGACGCGGCCCCCGTCACCCTTAGTTGGTTGCGTCAGCCGGAGCAGTCCAGCCAATCGGATCGAGCGTCAAGAACGCGTTGATCGCGCCACCCGTTACGGCAGCGGTCTCAGTGTTCTGGATGATGCCCAGATACCGCTCATACGGCACCAGATCGCCGGACGGCAGCGGCAAGACATACGTCTTACCAGCAGTCCACGAACCAGTGTCGAGAAGCGGCGTTTCCGCGTGAACCGACGCAGTTGCGACGGTCATAGCGGCGGCGGCATCAGAGGCAAGTTTGAAGCTGACCTGCGAAGTGCCGCCAGTGGTGAAGGCAGTCGTGACTTGGATTACCAAGTACATCGGTTTGCCATTACCCAAGTCCTGCACCGTGCCGGAACCCAAGTCGTACTGATCGCCCAAAAGGTCGAGGCCAGTACCCGTGGTGTCCAGAGCGGTTGCGTCGCAGAACTCGGCAAGTTCATCGAGAATAGCCATGTTAGCTTACTCCTGTCTGTTCGCTGTCTTAGTTCAGCGAGGTTTCGTTAGTGCGGAGGGCGTCCACACGGCGGATCGGGTAACCCCCCCACGACGTCTGCAGCGTGCCGCCGACCATATCGGTCGTCAGCGTCGAGTTCGCCACCGCGTTGGAGGTCTGACGGCGCAAGAAGGCTAGAACCTGCTTGTCCATGTACCACGCGCAACGGCCCATCGAGGCGTTGGGGATTTCCGTCAACGCTTGGTGCATCAGATCGTTCAGATCGGCACCCGTCGAGACGTCAGCCGTCAACAGGCTGCGGTCGATAGAGTGGATGCGAACGATGTAACGCCAGTCGCGAACAGTCAGACCAACATCCCAACGGTAGTGGGTGCGGTATGCCTGATACAGACCGGTCGAACCACCGACGGTATCCTGCACGGTAACTTCGCCGAGGTCACGCTGCTGGAGACCAGCTTTGGAACCTTTCGGGATGATGCCGTGGCAGGTATTCGGAGACCAGCAGATCAACCAGATGGATGCGCAGTCGGTCTGACCGTTTGCCGCACCGCCGTTGATCATGTTGTCGCCGTTCTCAGCCGACGTGTCGTTGTAACGCGGCGTGAGACCCGTGAACTCTTCCGGTGCCGACGCTTCGTCGCCGTAGAAGAGTTTGGTGGCCAAGGTTTGGTTCATGCCCTCGATGTGAGGACGATCCTCTTGCAGACGGAACGCAGCCGGGTTGCCAGCCATATCGACCAGCGCCTTATCGACCTGCGAGTAGTCTTCCATCATCGCGGTGTTGTCAGTGACTTGTGTCGAACGCGACTTCGTCGGCTGCACAAAACCGTACATTTTGCGGAAGGTCGGCGACGGCAGGCCGGTGCGGATCGAGGTCCGGTGACCGGTCGTGAGGTTGCCTTCCATCCACGTCATGTCTTCGAGGATTTCGTTCGTCTGGTTTAGGATTTCAACCACGTCGGCAATGGAGCCGTCGGGGTCGGTGACCTTCGCCAAATCAGCGAGGGTCGGGTTTTCAGTGCCAAGCGCAGCCATGATTTATCTCCTTTAGCTTGCTTGTTGCTGGAACATGGTCGGGTAAAGCCGTTGTAGCCCAGCCGTATCGGAAGCGGGTGCCGAAGCATCCCCCTCGATAAGCTCGGCGTCGGTCAACGATTTACTGACCCGGTGAAGAAAGCGCAGGAAGGCGGGGTGGTTGCCTAGCCCGAGACCTTCAGGATTGTCAGGAGACGGTGCGCCGATCAGCTTAGAGAATGCTTCGTCGGCGTAGGCGTCGGTGACTTTCTTGATGGCCCCGAGGTTGGCTTGAAGGTTGTCGCCGCCGAGTTCTTTGTCGGCCTTGACCTCTTCGCCCCATTTTTCGATGCGCTCTATGTATGCATCCGCCATCTCTTGAGATGCGCGAATGCCGGTCTCGATGTCCAGCTCGACCAGCTTTTGGAACTGCTCCTGTGACAGTTCTAGTTCCGCAGCTTTCGTCTTGAAGGCGTCGAGACGACTTTGGGCTTCCTCGCTGATGTCGAAACCCTCGGGCGCGGTGAACTCATACTCGATGGGTTCTGCGTCCGATCCTTCACCCCCGGCATCCGCCAGCAGGGTGTCAGTCTTTTTGGCCTCGCCCCCTTCGGGCTTGGCCTCGGCCCCCGGCGCAGCCTCTGCTGCGGGAGCCTGTTGTTCAGCTTCGGCAGCCGGGGCTGCCTCTTCGTTCACTTCTTCGTTTTGTACTTCGTCTGCCATGTTCTCCTCCTATGGCCTACTGGTTTTCTTCGAGCATTTTGAGGTAGTGCTGCGGGTGCGCATCAGTGACCTCTTGTAACAACGCCGTGCCCACCGAGCGTGCGCCCTCGTTAAAGGCTGTGCTATCGCTGCACCCCGGCACATGGCTGATCGAATAAAGGTGGCAATGCATCGTGAGGAGGTCGTGCATAAATGCGCGACCGTTCTCAGAACGCATGATCTCTTCGAGACCGCGTGCGCGATGCTCAGAACGATCATTCTTTTTATCCTCCTCGCTCACTGTACCGTCGCCCCCGTGCCGAGAAGATCAGTCAAGGCGTTGGGGTTCTGCGTGTCGGCCTCGCTCAAGACCTTAGCGCTCTGAGCCAGTTGGCCGCCCATCTCCATACCCTGCTGAGCCTGCTGCGCCTCATCACGAGCTTGCCGCGCCTGCGCCACCGTCTCCTTGTCCTTGGTCGAGGTCGCGGGAACGCCGACGATGTCAAAGTAGTTGCGGATCATGTCGTCGGCATCGACGACATCCATCACCTCTGGGAAGATTGCAGACATATTGCCGACGAAGCCCGCTCCGCGTTCGATGGCGGAAGCGCCGACAGCCTGCTGGGCCTGCGCCAACAACGAGACATATTCAACGTCCAGCTCCATACCTTCCAGCTCAGGCGGAGGTGGCGGGAGGAGACCGCCCTCCAGCGCGTACTCGAACACGTCGTCGAGGAGCGGGTCGAGCAGTTCGACGTTGAGCCGTTGTAGCACAGGCCCAAGCAGCACGAGTTTTTCTTCATGGCGCTCGGCCACCTCAGTCGCCGTCATCTGACGACGATCGGAGTTGATCATCATCGCGAAGAGGTCTGCATAGAAGCCGCGTTGGATGCGCTGCTGCACCTCTTGGATGTCCATCATCATTTCGTTGATGCGGGGCTGCACGATGTAGGCGGGCTGGAAAGCCGTCTGGCCCTGCGTCGGATCGACGTATGTGTTTGCACCCGGCAGCGTCGAGGTCGGCTTGCCCCGCAGCGCAACGCTGGCGACCATCGGCGGGTTGACCATCTTGTCGATGGCCTGCGCCTTGCGTTTCTGTTGGTGCTGTAGCTGCTTGATGTCGCCAAGCGTATCCATGCCGGGGCTGCGCCCATACACGTCGCCGTACAGCACGTCCCAGCGAGGGACGTAGGCAGGGAACTTGCGATAGCCGCCTTCCATCAGAAGGTCGTTGCCCTCTCCGCCATACTCGAAGTAGCAGGAACGGAACGGCATATTCATCTGGTCGCGCTTGGTGATGTCGCGCTCGGCCAGCATACGCGGCTCGATCATGTGGATGATTGGGATCAGCGTGTCGTAGTTGCCCTTGTCCCAAAGTGACTTGGTCGTGCGGCTGACGCCGCGCCAGTCCATAGAGCCATCAGGCTGAGACACAAACTTGGAGACGATCTGCCACACGCTCATCGTGAAGTAGCGGCCAAGGGTATCGACGATGCCGAGATCATTCTCAGCAATGACGTACTCACCAGCAGTGAAGGGACGGAAGCGGAGCATCTCGAACGATGGCTGCCGGTAGAGCGGGGCGGTGCCGAAGCTGCCTAGCTCGGTGTAGACGTTGGCCATCGCCGTGTAGAAGTTGGAAGCGTTGAGGATGCCGCGCTCGATCATCTCGACTTGGCTCAGCCATTCCTTGACGGCTTGGTTGTCCATCAGGTCGTCGTCTGCGACTTTGCGGCGGTGCCACGGTCGGCTCGGGCTGGTCATGCCGGACATCATGCCCGCCGCCATTGTGCGCAGAGCCTGCGTCCCGGTGCTGTCGATGATCTTGTTGTTGCGCTTCCGGCCACGTGTGTTCGATACGTCCTCGATAAGGTAACGGCCACGGCGCGGAGCGAGGTAGTCGGTCAGCTCCATCCAATGAGAACGCCACGAGCTGCGATCATCTTCTAGCCGCTTATACCGCTTGATGATCGGCCCCTTCTTGGTGGAGAGGCTGACGCTTTGCAGGTTCTCAGGAGTGGCGACGATGCTCATTAGTCACCTGCCACACTGGGGTACATCTTGTCGGCTGCCGTCGGCTTGTCCTTTTCGGCAAGCTGCATCTCGATGACTTCGAGCGATGCGCTGCGGCTGCCGTCGGCTGCCTTGCCCACCTCGGAAATGCGGACCTTGATCGTGCCCATCACCTCATCGCCAACGGCGTGGTCGCCGATGACGCTTGTGTCGCCGTCCATCAGATAGATGCGAGGGTAGTTCTTGCTCTCATCAGCGCCTTCGATGAGCGTACCTTTGAGGGGCTTCGATCCGAGTTCCATGTCACTGTCCTAACAGGGTCTTTGTCGTGGTCGCCATGCCGACGCCAGTGACAGGGGTTTGAATTGTGCCGCCTTGGCCAGCCTTGATACGAGCACGCTTCTGCTCGTCGCGACGTGCAGTGCGGACAGCCTCATCGGTTTTCTTCGGAGGCTCTGGCGGAGGAGCGGGAGGTGGCGGGACTGCAGGAGCACCGCCGCCGCCGAAGCCGGGGATTGTAAACATCATCATTTGAGGAGCGTCCCTTTATCGCTGGTGCTTTCTTCGGTCTCCATCAGTGTGGAGGTCGTCTTCTTACCTGCGCGAAGGCGGCGACGTTTGTCGGGGTCTTCATGCGCCGGGTAATCTTCCTCTGGGCTGCGCTTGACCTTCACAGGTTCCGGCGGAGGCGTGTACGCCGGGGCGGAGCTGCCGCCACCAAAGCCGGGTACTGTCAGCATCGACAGACGCGGCTGGCGCGTTGCCCACTTGTAAAGCTGGTATGGGGTCAATGCCCACGACGTGATGCCGAGCACCGACTTCACATGGCCGACGCA
>Ga0196905_1000019_pt1 | contig 56102 bp, 46 predicted proteins | sample CB_VirMetaG_3_FD_169098 | JGI IMG/M metagenome (GOLD analysis project Ga0196905, IMG submission 169098) | Freshwater to marine saline gradient viral communities from Chesapeake Bay - CB_1508_1S Viral MetaG (v3) (version 3) | ecosystem: Environmental > Aquatic > Marine > Coastal | place: USA... | reverse complement strand
AATCTTATCGTAATTGATATCATTCCTAGTCGGATCGTCTATTGATCCTAATTCCAAAGCTTCTTGATAACCAAATATTTCAATAAAGTAATCTACAGACGCGGGATTACAATTGTCAGATAACCCAAATTTATCTGGATATGGTTGTGACATACCTTTAATCATCTATTTTAACTTTAAACATTATGGTTTAAATATAGTTAAACTAACTAATATAGATTACACCCATGAAACCTAGGATATACATTTATAAAATAACCTTTGAGGAAGTTCCTTTTTATTATTTTGGGAGTAAAAAAGAAAAAATATTTAATGAAGAGTATTTTGGATCTCCTAAAACAAATAAATGGTATTGGGATGTGTACACGCCAAAAAAACAAATTTTAGAGATATTTGATTATACGGAAGAAGGTTATAAACAATGTAGAGATGTGGAATATAGACTTATTAAACATTTTATAAATGATCCTCTATGCTTAAATGCCGGATATTTTGGATATTATAAACCGATACCTTTTACGAAAGAAAGAAAAGAAAAAATATCTCTTGCTCTAAGAGGTAAATCACTGTCTGAGGAAACAAAAGCAAAACTTAGTGAAATTAGGAAAGGTTCAAAAAATGGAATGTTTGGAAAAAAACATACAGAAAAGACTAGAAAGAAAATAGCTGATAAAGCCTTTGGAAGGAAGCATTCAGAGGAGACAAAGAAAAAAATTTCCTGCGCTTTTAAAGGTGAAAATCATCCGCTATATAGAGTTGGACATTCTAAAGAGGCAAAAAGGAAAATGTCAGAATCAACTAAAGGAATGTATACTGGAAGAAAAAATCCAAATTGCAAGTTAAGAACTTGGAAACATGACTTATACGGAATTCAAAAAAATTTAGCAATATTCGAATTAGTTGAAAAATTTAATTTTTTATCACTCAATAAAAGTAAGTTATCGGAAGTTGCTAGTGGTAAGAAAAAAGAATATAAGGGTTGGTCTATGATATCATAATAGTATGAGTTCTCTTTACCAAGCCTACTTAAAAGCACTAGATTTGGCCATTAATAGAGACCTCAGGGTAGATACTTTTGTAATCAAGAAGACAGTTAATTATATCCAAAATGCACTAGATTCTATGGCAGAGGTTGATCAACAAACGTTGAAGGATCTACATCAGAAGATCATTGATTACTTGGACTCTGAGGAACTGGTTGAGATTCGTATGGATATGATGTTTGGTGAGACCGAGTACCTAAAGAAAAATATTTTTGATATAAATATCCAGAAAATATCTTCTCTAAAAAAGAGAATAGAAGAACTTATCACATAAAAAAGAGGCCCGGTTAGGGGCCTCAGAAGTAATATGTGAGTTAGGCTTAGGCAACAGGATTGTTGAAGATGAAACCAGAACCACACTTGCCATTTTCACCCATGCCGACGAGCTCGAAGCTACGCTCAACGAGGATGTCGCCGGTGAATACTCTGCGCTCAATATTAAAACGCTCAGGAGTGGCGATAGGATAACCACTGAGAGTATAGGTATAGGCGAAAGCAGGGTTGCCATAGTTGGCGTCAAGAGCGGGCATGAAACCATCAGTTGCTCCCGAAGGATGGTAGAAGAGAACAGCAACGTTGTTGTAGATGTTCTCAAGAGCACCAGTGGACTGGTTGAGCTTGAGTCTACGGGCAACACGGATCTCATCAAGACCGAAGATTTGAGCTAGGGTCTTCTCATCCACGAGCACACCGCGCTGCATGAAGTCACGGATGCGCTTGTTACGCTTGAGGGCATTGAAGGCGTCAGGTGAGATCACCATCTTGTTAGGATAGACACCGATCTGCGAGCGAACTTGCTCTTTGGCGTCGTCCATGAGGACCTCAACGTCAGCAGTTGGGCTGTTGAACTGATCAGCACCACCATTATAGGTGGAGAGATCGAGAACGTTACCGGTCTCGTACTGAGCGGAGTCGGTTACGATATCAGCAACCTGAACTTCCCAAGACTGCATGAGGCGATTAGCAGCGTCCTTAGCAGCAAACTGACGGAGGTCAATTTGAGCAGCGCCGTTCTTGGCTTCAGCAGCGACTTCCTCGGCGATTTCCCAGCTGATCGCTTCCTGGCGGAGAGCGAACGAACGGGTTCCGAATTCGTTCTGGATCTTCTGGATGTTAGTTCCAGGAGCGCGGAGGAACGACTGAGCCGCAAAAGCCTCCTTACCAAAAACGAGTGTACGTCCAGCTCTGGTATTCATAGATACCGAAGGAGCGAAGAATGTGGCTACGCCTTCAGAGTTCTTATAGCCCTGGGCGAGTTGCGTAAGAATAGGGTCAATTACCGATCTGTTAATTCAGAGCTCTTTATCTCTGATCTCCGATTTCTCGGAGTGTCGGACTATATCATCATAAGAAATTATTTTCTTATGTCGGGCACTCGTGGGAGAAATTATTGTTGGGACTCATTCTCCTAGTCTCTGAACCTTCCAAGGAAACTAAGCCCTTCCTTGGCTTGGCTGCTGATTATCTTTTGGGGATTATGCCCTTCTGAAGACTTCCAGCAATTCACCCGATTTTTCCTCTTGATAGATCGTATTAGGAGCGATGTTATCAAAGTTTTTTGCTTTGCCCAAAATCTCTATTGATGATTTATTTAAAACTTTATAGTTTTTACCTGCTGTCGCCCAGTTTTTAAATGTATTTGGATTTATATTAAAAAACTGAGCCGGTGTTGTTGTTCCAATGAAGATATAAATTTTATTTTCATGGAACATTTTATAGAGATTTGATTTTGCTCTTAATCCGCCTATCGAACCGGCTTTCTTTGAGGAGATTTTGTGCGCGTCTGTTTTGTTATAATGTTTAAAACTTGAGTTTTTTACAAAACTTCTCGCGTATGATCCCCACTCACCACCGGCTCTAGAACCATTTAATCCATTCTTCCAAGAATCATAAAAATCAATATATTGAGTTTCTTTCTTTCCCATTTCTTTAGGATTATTTATTTCCTCTAGGATAGAAAATTCAAATAAATCGATTCCGTATTTTTTAAATGCTTCTTGGAGTTTTTTAGCAGATCTAAATCCGGTTTTATGCTGTTCCCATCTTTTATGGATATTAACAGACTTACCCACATAAACTAAATTTTTAATAGATTTATGTTTGATAAGGTATATACCGGATTTAATCATGTTTCTTATTTTATCATGGATTTGATTCTAAAGAGGCCGCGTATTATTCACGGACCTGATCTAAATTCATCATGATAGTTTGTTCTCCTTAATAATGATATCTATCAAGCACCAGCTTCGTTACCGAGCTTAACGCGGATGTATTGACCAGCGCCGGCAGATGTGATAGCATCTAGGGCACGACCAAGAACCACGCCTGTTCCGCCATCGTTAGCCTGGCCAGAGGCGTTGGCAACAACAGCATCATCAACAGCGAAGGTAGCGGTTGGATCTACCTCAACGATAGCAATACCGGAGGTAACAATCGAAAGAAGACCTTGGTATGGGAATACACTGGTCTTGAATGGGGTTGTGGAAGGATTGAGTTGACCTTCGTAAACGAGAGTCGAACCATCATCAACCTGGTAGCCCTTAGCGGTGAGTTCACCTTGGCCAGGGGCTGCATAAACACTAACACCAGCGGCGTAAGCGCCACCAGCGGGATAAGCACCAGCGCGAGTTACGAATCTGTGGGCTTCTACAGCGGCTGTAGTCTGCACAGTTTCAACGTACTGGTGGTCAAAAGACATGTAACGTGGGTCAGTTGCCATTTTTAGTTTACTCCTTATGAGTTATCTGAGATAATTGCCTTCAGGGCGATAGTGTAATCCACTCCCTTGCTCTCAGCATATTCCAATGCCTGAGCATGGAGGTCTGCTGTAGAAGGGTCGTAGATGTACCCATCGGCTGATGGCGTGATTGACTTCTTAGCTGCTGGAGCTGAAGCCTGGGTTGCGTATTCTTCAAAACTAACCATTGAGGGTAGATTCTCAAGGACATTCTTGAAGAAATCAAATTGGGAAGTTTTACCTGACTCGGAGAAGTTCACGGAGTTCTTATTATTAAGAGTCTCCATAAACCGTACGAGATCGGTCTTAGGAACGATTTGCTGAGTAAGCTTACCGCCCTCATAGAGAGTTTCACAGAATTCAGAGATTTCTTTCTCTCTCATCAACTTCTTCTGTCTGGCTAGTTCTTCCTCCAATTCGGCTACCCGAGCTTGTAAATCGCTCTGAACTCCCATAGCGCGTTCGCTATGATCCAGAGTTCCTGTAGCCTCTTCAGTGGTCTCTTCGGCCATATCGCTCATTTTCTTTTTCTCTTCATCCTCATCCTCATCCTCTTCGTAGTCTTTGCATCCCTCACCATTATCAGAAACTTCGGTTTCTTCCTCGGCTTCCTCTTCGGCGTAGGTTTGCTCTCCCTTGGGTTCTTCAGCGCCCTTTACTTCCTCGGAGGTGGGATGTTCAGCTTCAGAGGGCTTTTCTCCTTCTTTCACTGTTTCGCCCATATCTTCGGTTTTCTCTTCCTCTTCCTCATCTCCCTCTTCTTTCTCACCTTTCTTAGCTTCGATGGCTTTTTTAAGTCCTTCGGGCATTTCGCCATAGGACATACCATCCTCACCTTCCATCATGGAAGCTGCATCGGTTTTTAGAGCTAGAGCCTTGATTAACTCATCAATTTCATATTCCGAGGCGAGTTGAGCGATCTTTTGATCATCGTCCTCCATGTCTCCAGACACATCATCTGTTTCCATTTCAGGACCCTCATCTCCACCTTCTTCAGAAGGCTCGGCAGGAGGCATATCTTCGCCTTCACCACCATCTTCACCGCCCATATCGTCTGAATCGGTGTCATCAGTAAGCATATCATCACCACCCATGTCATCACCACCGTCTTCGGTAGGATCAGCAGGAGGCATATCTCCGCCATCACCACCATCTGCGGTGGGATCGGCGTCATCTGCCATGCTCATTGTGGGATCGGAAGGAGGCATATCTGCATCCATGCCATAATCCATTTCATAATCGGCAGGAGCACCGGTTTCTGAAACTTTATTTCCGCTATCGTCATATACATTGGCGCCGGACTTGCCACCACCAATGTTGATATTAACAGTCATTCCCCCTTCGGAGTGTTCGATCACCGAAGCAGGAGTTTCTGTTTTGGTTTTTTTCCTAGCCATAGTTTGATTTTTTCCTAAGTGTTCTTTAAACGAAATAGAAGACTCCCCTTCGGAGGGGGTGAATGTGATAGTCTCTGAATCAGAGAGTTCAGAAAAAGCGGTTAGCCCTTTAACCGCAGGGATTGAAACCAATCCGAGGTGCCGAAGGGCTAAGTTCCCTGGTGTGGGATTTGTTTCTGCATCTGGCAAGTAGAATGAACTACTCACCTTTTTAAAAACTCCATCTCGTATTAAGTTTTCGGCCTTAGGGGTAAGTTCGACCTTACCCCAAAGTTCTTTGCCTTTTCTCCAGACTTTACGTACCCAACCAAGAGCGGGAGTTCCGTCGTCTTGGTCATGACCAATGATTAGCGGAGCCTCGTGCTTATCAGGATTGTATGTATTAACAACCTGCTCTAGATCATCCTCTGTAAAGATCATTTTCTGACCAGTAGAGGAGATCTGAGGACCGGCTCTAAACATCTCGATAAAAACAACCTTTTTGGGTCTCTGAGATGAGAGAGGCTCGTTGGAATTGAGTACGTGTTCTTTCATTTATCAGAATACGTTTGTTGTATTGAGAAGATTACTAAATCTCTCTTCATTTCTGGAGAATGAATCACTCAACTGAACCACTTGTCCAGCAGGTGTTCTAACGACAGTAACAAGTAAACGTTCTAAAGTTGGGCTTGTGGCCACGTAAACGTCTAGTCTTACTGTGCCCTGTTCAAGAGATGTATTATCATTATTGGCAGATGAACAGACTACTAAATAGGCCTGTTCTGGTCTTGAACCAAATAATGCTCCTTGACGGAAGAATTGTCCACACACCTGAGAGGCAATAGACTTAACTCTTGCATATACGGTACCAGCTGAATCAATCTGCTCGAACAAGATATCATCAAAACTACGTCCAAGAACATCAACTAAGACGTTAAGAATTACGCGGGTGTTAATAAACTTAAACAGAGGATTTGTAGAGAGGGTTCTTGCTCCCCATGTTACAATGCCGCGATTAGGAAGTGAACGAATTGGGTTCAAACCAAGGGCATAAGTAACTTCTTGTTGTTGGGCAGAGATATCGAACTTAAGTCCAACGGCGCCACGTAGTGGATAACGTGCTCCAGCAGGAGGTTGTTGGAAACCTTCATTAATGTATCTGGAGCAGGCAATACCAGCTACATATCCTGAAGGAGCAACATAGCGATCGTCTAGATTCTTCACATAAGGAGCGTAATATGCGGCGTGACCGAATGGCACCCCTACTGTGCCTTTGATAAGATCTAGTTCATCTTGAACATCACCTAGTGAAACTTCGTCAGCTCCACAATCAATCAGAGCGACATGTTGTGTAGAAGTAATTCCTTCAGTCGTTCCAATTTTGCCCTCAGCAGCGCGAACCAGAGTCTGCGTAATCTTTAACCTCTCTTGGCGAGCTTCGGAAGCACTTGCAAAGTCTCCTGTTCCTGCCTCATAGGTTAGCACTGAATATGCTTCTGGTGCAAATAAGAATCCCGGGGCTAATGTTGCTGAGCCTACTCCTTGCTCGATTGCATAGACAAAATCATTGGCTTTTGCAGTAGCGGATACTTTATAAGAATCGTAACCAGCGTTCTGAGCAGTAGAAATTAGTTTTACTACGTTAGGATCAGAAATTCCAGAGCGATTGATGCCGGGGTATACAGGCGAACTTACTCCGTTTTTGGAAGTGATTTTTACCCTTAGAACGTAGTCATGTGAATAGAATCCATTGGCTGACGACTTATTAGTTGTAGTAATTTGTGCTCCTGGATCAATTGTAACATTGTTAGGAGTTACTGTCATCTGAGTATTACTCGAGATAGAAGCAATTGTAAATGTTACTCCATTAGCAACAAATGTCCCACCATTTGCTAATTCTGTACTAAATAATGTATTAGTACCAGTAACTACTCCGCCACTTATTCCTACAGTTCCAGATAGGAAAATTTCAGAAAGTTCAGGGCGGATGTAAGGATTGCCAACTGCTGAAACCAGATCACTATCTGTGTCAAGGCCATTGTTGGGGATGTACTTAGTATCTGAGAGTTTTCCTGTTTCTGTCGAAACCGCCTCTACAGTATAATAGTCAATTAAATCCTTTTCAGTAAGAACTGCTTTGATTTCATTGACTAGCCCAGTTGTTAATTCTTCTGGAGTTGAACCATTAACGATGATGGCTCTATTCTCTCCTGCTACATTAAGGTAGAATACTTGAACTGAATCAGGAAGATATCCTTGGCGGGTAACCGGATTTCCACTTGGTACGATAGCATCAGTACCACTTACGACTTTTGTAAAGGCGTTGGTACCAGCATCATATTGCCAATAGACCGCATCAGCATCAGCCCACTTAGTCGTATTTGTACTAAGGTCTTTTGAGATGGCTACGTACTTGTCGTCGGGGATATTTCCAGTTGTATAAATCTTTTGATCATTAAGGAAAGCCTTAAGAATATCAGATTGCTGGGTTGCAATATCATTATAAGTATCCTGTGCAGCAAAGAAAGAACTTAATTGAGCTCCAGAAAGATGGAGGATACCTTCTTTAGTTGCCTGGTCACGAGATACACAACGGAAGTTAATTTCCTTGACAGAAGTATAAAATGATATGACTCCAGTTTCTTGAAGTAGATCAATCTTTTGCGCGTATTCAGAATTACTGAACTTATAAGCGTGAAATTCTTCAATCTCTGGTACTCTACGGGAGTCCTTTGAAAAAATTCTGAATTTACCGGCTAATGCTTCAATAGCATTTTGCTCGATTTTATAAAAATCAGCAAATCCGTCTCCATTGCCAGAGAGATATGTATATACATCTCTAGCATTGTCAATCTGATCTAGTCCAGTTGTTGTAATAACTTTGATCTCAGTATTATCAGCGTCGTAGATACCAATAGGAGTACCGAAATATCTACCATTTACTTTAATAGCAAATGCATTATATCCAGTGCCAGCAGTAGATTTTCCGATATCAACTACAGTTTCTGGAGTAGGAGTTACTCTGGTAAAGTAGAGAATACCATTTACTCCAACATTATCAAAGAATGCTTTGACACTATCGTAACTGGCGAGGGCCCCCTTATTGCCGATAGGGACGCCAGTTGCCCCAATTTTCTCTAGATAATCATCAGCGGATGCTATCTGAGTTGGCTTATAAGGCTCTAAATACGAATATGCATCAATAGCATCTTTTCCATAATAATCTTCGGCGGGAGTAGTGCCAAAGATATATCCCACGGCATGTGTAGCGATGGGTTGCGGAAGAGAGCCACTTGTTGCCTGAGCAACAAAGACCCCCGGCCTATTCAATGTCGCGGCATTGATTCTAATTGGATTGGCCATAGAGATTTGAAGACACTATATCTTTCACTATTATCCTTAAACAAATAAGGGATTCCACTTTGTTTATACGACTACATCTTTTTTGTAGAGAAGGAACAATTCGTTCATCAGCCAATCTGGACAAGAGCTAGCACCACATCTCTTATACTCAAGTAGTTTCATTGACTTGCGTAAAATTTTATTGAAGTCATTAGTATCAACGTATCTAGCACAAACTTTTACAAACGATTTCAACTCGACTTGATCTTGTTCAATGCATATGGAGCATAGAATGAGAATAAGTTTTAACTTATCTGAGTCTGTCATTCATTCATTCTTCATTGAGTCGATTGCTTCTTTATGGATTTGAGCCATTGCAATAAATTTTGTCATTGGAACCTTTTCCATATCTAAAACATTAACAAAAGATCCATTTTGAATCCCGTAGCAAGTTTTTAACCAAGAGTATTTTGGAAGATAATTGCATAAAATATGCTCCTTAACGCAATTAAATACCTTTACTATTATTCTTTGAGTTAAAGATCCAGATTTAATTCCGTCTAGATTCAAGTAATCTATTATCTTCTGAATATCTTCAAAGGAGATTCTTTTCTGCCCTTCTTGTAAATCCTCTCCTTCTCCATCTAGGACACTATCCAGATATTCCAAATCTTCCCCGGTTATGTCTCTAAATCTTATTTCCCGTCCCTTTTTATCTTTTATAGTGATTGTATAGTCGTGATTACGAATTACCTCAAGATCATCATTCTTCATCTCCACTTAGTCCTAGGAGTTGATTGATTGCTTGACCTAGCATCTTCAACTGTTTCGCACGGAGTCTTTTAGCATCCTTAAGGGAAAGTTTTCTTTCCCCCGCCGCTGGGGAATGGAGGATACAAATAGTTTGAAGAGTTGCTTCTACCTCAGAAATTTTTTTATCCTCTGAGATATTCGAGATCTGGATAAGATCATCAGCCGAAGGTTCTTGAAGACAAAGAAACTTTCCAGGAGCGATCTCCACGGGGATAACTTCGGGCTCACCAAAATCAAATCCAATATCTTCAAGGGCAGTTACCTCATCTTGAGTAACTCGTGACATTTTGTTTACTGCCATGGTGTTTATATAATGTCCCTTTCTTTAAACCTCTTTGTTTAAATTTAATATAGATAGGTAGGATATTTACGTGGCAGTCAATAACAACCCATATGAGGCTTGGCAGAAACTCCGCCAAAATTCCGATTATAGATCTACAGACACCCAGATAAATTCTTTGGTTCGTCAGCAATTATCCCAGTCGGATTACTTGCGATCTTCCAATAGAGTGAACTCGGGACCTCAGCAAATAACCAGGGCTAACATGGCAAAGAACTCAGCACAATCTCCCCATGTCCTAGCCCCAGAAGACATGTGGGGATGGCAAAATTGGGCTCATGTTCCATCTTCAAAAGAATCAAACTTGGCAACGGGCCTTAGAGAAGAAAACACCTCAACAGATATTCCAGGTGCATCCTATCCTCCAGGTTATAATGTTGGTGGGATGACAGGCGGTTGTAGCTCATGTAGACGAAGGAGATATTAATGGCATATAGACGCAAACCACGTAACCAAAAAATGGAAGACCAAAACCAACTTCAAGATCCTCAAGCAGAAGAGAATAAACTTCCGACCATTGAAGAAGTTGAGGAAAATATTAAAAAAGTTATCGAGATTGATAAGATGCTCGATGAGACTCTAGAAAAGTTAGAGGCTCTACCATCAGTTTCCAAGCCATCAACACCTACCGGCAAAGTCTTCATTGGCGAGGAGGATAAACGCCTTTTTAAAAAGTTTAATCAACATATCATTAAGAAGCTCGGGATTTCTGGCAACAGGTCCTTTAAGATATGATATAATTGTATAAGATGTAACAGTTTTATGAAACCTGAGCTTATCGACGCCTACATGGATATTGCGGAGAGATTCGCTAAGGTTTCTAAATGTGAAAGGTTAAAAGTTGGGGCTATAATTGTAAAAAATGGATCGATTTTAGCTCATGGGTGGAATGGTACACCCAGCGGGTATAGGACTAATTGTTGCGAGGATGAGAATGGAGTTACTTCTCCATTTGTTCTTCATGCTGAGCAGAATGTCCTTGTTAAGATGGCTAAGTCAACAGAGTCTATTGAGGGTGCTGAGTTATTCTGCACTCACTCTCCCTGTTCTGAATGTTCAAAACTACTCGCGCAGAGCGGGATTAAGAAAGTCTATTATAAGTATAAATATCGCATCACTGATGGTATTGATGTCCTCAATGCCCTTGGTGTAGAGACTCAGGAGGTCCCATGAATTTTAATACACAGGAAGAAAGAGAGGCGCTTAAAAAATCTCTTCTTAACACAGAGGATCTAAATGAGACCTTGGAGTGCCTTGAGCATGTATTGGTTCATAGGACTCCCTTTGCATTGTATGTAGCAACTGCAGACCGGACCGATTGTATGTGGATCTTTGACCCAGGTACTGTATATGAAATGGTCGGCGGAGAAAAGAAATATAAGGAAATTTATGAAGAAATGTTTCCTACAGAGGAGGATAAATCTATTGGGGTTATATTTTTTATATTAAAAAAAGTCGGGCCTTTGTACTCGATCCGACTTAGTATTGAAGTTATTGAAGAAGTTATAGAAGAATTATACGAGAATATCTGATTAGATAGTTGTTTTAGTGTATTGCAAGGTCGATGTCGTATCGACAATATTAGAAGTGACTTCTACTAGAGCTCCATCAGACGTAGTCGGTGTTACTTGCTCAAGAGATAGAGATCCATCATCGGTTGTACTAGATTTTTCGGAGTCGTAGAATATATTCCCGTATTCAACAGGATAGATTCCTGTCTTCGTTCCGTCATTAGGAAGTTTAACAATAAAGGAGTTGATTTGTCCGACCCCAGGCGTGTCCTCTTGAGACTTCATTCCAAAATAGACATAGTCCTCGGAGTTTGTGTCTAATCCAGTAGATTGTTCATATCCGGCTGAATGACCTATTTGTCCGGTTCTGACATATGAACCATCTTTGTCAAATGCGAAAATAGGCAGACCGACTGCCTGATAAATATTATGAGTTCTTGTACCATAGAACAGAATTCTATCATCTGACATTCCGATATGAGATAATTTAGTGATCCGGTCTAGACTTAATGTATCTTCACTGGTTATTACTTTTTGCCATTCTATTGACGTTGGAGATGTCGGATTTATCTTTAAAAATATGGGTGCATAAATAAGTTCTTCAACATTAGAATAAAGAAGTCCTGATAAATACACTTTATTTTCATCATCAACAAAAATCCCTTGCCCTTCGAAACCATCTATCTTAAAAGAATCTAATATTTGGCCAGAAGGATTTATTTTATAAAAAATCGTATGGAATATGGATATGCCAGCTCCATAACAATAGGCGATTACATATAGATTATTATCTGCCCCCACTGTGGAATTGCAAATAACTTGATTTGAAAAATCATAAGATTTTTGCCATTCGAGATCTCCTGTTCTTGAGTATTTTGCAACAAAAAGATCACCGCGGCCATCACCTATAAGATATACATCTCCGCTACTATTAACACTGAAAGAATGAGGAAGTACACTATTTATATCTTCAGGAAGTATTGTTAAGGACTTAGACCACAAAAGGGACCCAGAATTACTATATTTAACAAGATTTACATTGGCGGAGATGTATGTGTCCAACTCGCGATCCATTGAGAGGACGTAAACGCCATCAGAGAGGGCTTTAACGGATAATTGATCTAATATCCTAGACCCAGCTGATGTCTTCCTCTGCCACAAAAGTCCACCATTGGTGGTGAATCTCATCAAATCACCGCCTTGACCATAGAAATATAAGTTCTCGTCGTTTACAGAGAGCGTTCCTACTGAAGCGGAGATCTGTAATATCCAGGGTAGTATTGTTGGCGTAGGAGCTGGCGTGGGGGTTGGTGTTCCTCCCGCCATGTTATTTATAGCCGCTTGGATTAAAAATTTACCTAACATCACGCGTAACTTCCAATATATGCTCCATATGCCTGAGTTCCCACTTTCCAAAAAACCAACGTATCTTTTGCGGTCAATGTCGGTGGAGTATTACCCTGTGCGCTAACCCAAGTCATACTCGGCCATGAAACAGCCGCAGAACCCCCTCCTTCCAGCATTAAGACAACTGTTTGACCTTCTTCTAAACTCTCAGAGAATGTAATTTGGCTAGAACTTAGAGTTTTAGTCTGGATAGAGCCATTAGCGGGATTTATATCAGATCCAGACAATGTATATACTTTTTCCTTTACTTCTTTTAAAATAATTTGATTATCTACAGTTAGTTCTGTGAGTATAGTTTCCCCGGCAACTGTTAGATTACCTGATATAGATAAATCGTCACCACCCTGTTTTGATAAAGATTCCACTCTAGATACTAGAGTATTAACGGAAGTCGACAATGAATTGATTGTATCTGTCAACTCGTTCTGGTTTATAGTGAGTTCTTGGATCTTTTCTCTTTCATTTGAGATATTACTCTGAAGATTTTCCTCCAGAGAGTTGATGTCATCTTCAAGGAGTTGGAATGCTGTTTCAAGATTTGAGATGGATGTTGAGGTTGCCTCAGAAAGAGCGGATTGAGCTGAAGCGATGGCGGTGGTAAAAATTCTAAGATCACGTACTTTTGCATAGGTACGATCTCCGTAACGGACATTGACAATCCCCATATCCGTGGTAGGGTCCATCACCTCTGCCAGACTCACGCCCAACTTCAATCCGCTTTTAACCCCACTACCATCCTCGACAAAGATCGTCCCTTCGGTAGTAAGTCCGTCTTGGGAGAGAACCTCTCCGGTTGTTGAGATTTCTTGTCTGGAGATATTAAGCAATCCCCCGGCATAATCTTCAATAAATCTAAAACGTAAGTCCGCGATTTTACTACCCCTCGCTGTTTATATCTTTATATAAGTATTTAAACCAAATATTTCTCTCAGCCATAGTATTCTTTAATCAGAGATTCTTCAAGATTAGTTGTAAAAAACGCATACATTTGTGGCGGGATAATCGAAACGGGTGGGGGATTGTCCCAAAGCACCAGCCAATTATTGCAGAGTAACATCCTAATCTTAGATGCCACCCTTCTATTCCCCCAATCAATCTCACTACCTCTCAGGTCTAAGACTGTTTCGTAAGTTTTTCTGAACATCGAAAACGAGGCATTGGAAGATGCGGCGTAAGTGGGCCTAAAGTCACGGAGTAATCTTTCTTGCAAGGCGGAGGATAGATTGCAATTTTTTGCAATAAGTGCTTTGATAGATCTATTGTTTCCTAAATTGATTATATCAAGGGCTTGACAGTTGGAGATATTTAAAACTTCTAGTCGCGGAGCATCGCAGATGAAGACTCCTCTCATGCTTTTATTACCTTCAAGATTGATGTACTTCAATGCATTCCTAGTAAGATTAAAATTTGCATGGACTAACTTATTCTTCTGTAGGTTTATCCGCTCAATCTTAGGGTCAATAATTCTGCCGGAATTGGCATCGATCCAGTGATCTTCCCATGTGAGAAGATCCTGGTTGGTAAGTTTTAATTCTGCCGGATTACCCACGTACCTATCATCAATATTTACCTCGAGTAGGAATGAATCTACCATTTGTTTGTACAATTTGGCAGAGTTATTTACATACGTACCGGATGAACCTGGGAGGTCTAAGTAGTTAAAATTTTCTGGAAGTTTTAACCCAAAGGATAATGTTTTTACATCCTTGGATGCTACTTTAAAAAACGAATGGAGTTTTTTCATTTTAATCTCCCTCCAGCGAGGGTCTTAGGACAGAAGTCTAAAGAATACTTTCCTTCAAATGGTACTGCAAATTTCTTACATTTAATAATATTCATACAGATTTGATATTCAAATGGAGAGTCGAACATTGCGCAGTTGAACTCTGTATTTTTTTCTAACTTAGCCTTTATACCCTCAATAATTCCAAATTCTGTATTGTTGTATTCTGCGATCTCGCCACCACCTGAAGAGAATACCAATGGACTGGAGTATACTTGGGATGTAATTGGCTCGCCTTTGTTGCCAAATCCATTAAGACTCTGACCTAAAAGGGATACGTAAGCCGGTGGGGTATTGTACTGAGATGTTGAAACAAAAGCATTAGAAGGTTTGAACTCAGCAAATGAGCCAAGTGGTCTATCTATTGAGATTGCGGATGAGGGTACCCCAGGAATCGTCTTATACTCTTCTGGATAGATAGATTTATTTAACTCATTAACGCATCTCTCCGCCACGTCGGCATAAAGTTCTTGGCAGTTATCCCCACCGAATCTCTGACAAGAGGCCACTGGATCAAACTGAGTTAATAACTGAGACGGGATAGGAAAATTGAGAGCTGATTGTTCTTTGTATGTAACTCCAAGAACATTAGACTTTAATTGGCCAGTTACGCCCTCCTCATCTAAATAAATTCCAGGTACTTGGTACTCTAGAGGTTGGATTACAATTTCAGCAGGTGGGGCTTCATATTGAGTTGCTGGTTGCCAAGATATATCTCTGCGTGTTGTCTCGGATAGAGATAACGGCTCGTCAGTTTGGTCGATTAGATTAATGAGTTTATTACCCTCGGCAAACTTAATAAAGTTATTGATGAGCCCTGAGGCAGTTTCTTTGGGGAGGGACTGAACAATAGATGTAACCCCTCCCCCTTGAGTAAAGAGAATTCTGTACTGTTCTGGGGTTATTGAGTTAATAACCGGGATCCTATTTGGTAATCTAGAATTACCTACTCCAGGAGACTCAAGGATCGGAGCGTTGCCAGCAAAAGTTCTGATTGATGGGGTGTTTTCCTCCTCGGTAGAAGAAAGTAATCTGGATACAGTCTCGCTCAATGACTCATAAGTTTTATTCTGAGCGTTTAGGAGAGTTTGTAGTCTTTCGCTATTTTCAGAGGTATGGGTATAATCTAGATTTGATTCAAAGATAATATTAATGATATTGATTGCCTCGACAGTATTCTCTAATGCTTCTAATAATGGAAGGATACCCAGAGATGACGCGCGTTGCTCTAGTTTGAAGTTATTTAGCTGAGATGAGTTTTTGTAATACCCAAGTTTTATCCCAAGGCCGGTAATGTTGGCATACTGAATAAACCTCGTAAAATTCCCCCCATTAAACCCATCCAACATCTGCCCCAATGGAGTTATAGGGGAGGTGGTGCCTAAAATCCCGATGAGTTCTTTTGCGGTTAGACCTACCGACTTATCATAAAGGTTTCTAATAAAACTAATAGAAGGAATATTGCCCAAATTATCACCAAGAAGTTCTGTCCACTGCTTAAGGGCGATGGGAACCGTCTTATTGGCCTGAGGGTATGTAAGATCGGGGGAAGCAAAGGGATCAGAATAGTTCCCTTGAATGACTTGGTCGATAATTGGTTGGAGAATCTCAACATTGTCTCTGGACTTGATGATATTCTCTTGGCCAGATTGGAAGAGATAAGTAATCGACTCAAGTAGGGTTAGGTTATTTTGTCCAAGTAGTTTGGTAAACTTAACTAACTGATTCGGATCGATTGCATAAGTAAGTCCGATTAACAAACCTACTAACTTAGGATACTGACTGATCTGGATATAGGTAGCCTTTGATTTATCCTTTTGAGCTATTGATAGGATATTTAATAGCCCATCAAGGTCTGATGTTGAGTAGAGGAATGAAAGGTAGGCATTAATACCCTCATCTCCCCCGATCTCATAAATTAATTGCGATAACTCAAAACCCTTTAGAAACGATTTGAGGTCATTTGAGTCAGAAATTGGAGCAAAGGATGCCACCAACTCGGTAAAATTACTCGCCTGCAGGAGGTTATTGATCTCAGCGTCTTTGAACCCAAGAGATCTCAAGAAACTAATAATCGCGGTATTTTGAGACTGGAAGGATTTTGTCGAGATGTTTGGTAGGTAAGAGAATGAGGAGATACTGAGTTTGTTTATTGTGTCAATGATATTTTTTATCTGCTCATTGATCGCTGAGGAGACTTCTAGTATGAATTCTAATGACTTGCCTGGTAATTGTGTGAAGATAAATGTTCTTGATAGGCGAGAGTATGCCTCGAGTAAGAACTTGATACTACCAGATAGGCCAGGTCCGACTCCAGCGGGTAGGTCATTGATATAAGAACTCGGAGGGAATATTCTTTGAAGTTCTTTTAATTGTGGTTCAAGAGATCCCAACCCTTCATAACCAGCCAACCTCCCTCTATCATCCAAAGAATCCAGAGTTGCTTTTGTTAAATCACCTAGATACAGACACCTATTATAAAGAGTTTCTAGGCTGGAGAGAAGTAAATCGATTTGTGGAGCTAGGGTATAGGTATCCTTTTTAACTTTAGGTACATATCTATCCGCCACTCCATCCTTATACTGGATGTAAATCGGGTTATAGGTTATTGTTTGTTTTGAGATATCTATAGCGTCAGTCATCTGCTGTCTATGAGCAAAGGACCTTAGTTTAATAAATCCCTTTAAGAAATTCAGACCGGGAATTCTATTAGTAGTAGTTTTTGATACAAAAAGTATATCAAATCTTCCAAAAGAGGTTTGATTATTGATAATTTCAAATGCCCCACCTTCATTACGACCATAGGCGCATGCGAAAAGGTACTCAGAGTATTTGGTAATATACTCCACCCCACCTACAATAGACCCCTCATAAGCCCCAAAATAATCCGCCAAAGACTTCAACCTTTTGATCGCACTGAACAATGCTTTACCTTCTCCACCGAAGGTTGTGGAAAGGAGACCTTCATTTACCACAGTCGCTGGAGCATAATCCTCTATCTTAGAGTCGGAGGAGATCGAGTTGATATCAAAGCCATTCTCCAAAAACCCAACGTAGTACTGCTCGATGTTTTTATCGAAGACCGCTTTAAATCTTGCCAGCGAATTAAGTCTTTTTGAGGTATACTTAGTCCACTGAGTCGGTTCAAAAAATTCCCGTGATGGGGAAGAGATATTTGAATTGAGTTTATATAACTCTCCCTCGTAGATGATTAAATCATCGTAATTTATTGCAAGACGGTAGGATGGTTTGCCAATCTGCCCGGCCACCCTATTATAGCTCAGTGGAGAGTATGAGGTATCATCAGATAACTCGCGGAAAGTTTCCCAGTATCTCTCTTTAGGGAGAAGGGTATATAACCTACGAGAATTTTCGTCAATCTGCAATGGCGAGAAGTGAAACTGATCTTCGGAATATTGATACTCTTCTGGGGTTTGAAGAATGTCAAAAACTGAAGATGCCGAGAAAAAATTAATATCAGCAACCCCGGTTTTGATAAGGTTCCCGTATTCCTTAATAGTTCTTAGGAATTCTGTATAACCACCGGGCAACTCATTGGCATATGACTCGATAACATTGATAATTGAGTCAAATAATTCTGAGGGATATGGCTGACCAATACCTACCGCAAACAGTCCCTCAAGAATAATGGTTTTTAGAGGATCGATTGATACTGGATCGCCATTCTGTATCCGTTCAATAATAATTGGGAATAACTTATTGACTACATTCTCGAGTTCTTTTCTCTGCTTGTCCGTATTAAACGATCCAAATTGTCTCTCATAGGCAGAAAAACCTTGAGAGATGATTACAGAAATTCTAGGACTCAGTATTTCTATCAGAGCTGAACTCATCTGCCACTTCGCTTTTTTAAACTTTAAACTTTAAGTTTAAAGCTATGGGACTTAAGATCGATCAATGCAATCAAAAATCTCCGTACTCCTCCTCAAGGGGAAAAATGTCGATGAGATGTCGGACATGAATAAGATGGCGGTACACCTTGAGCAGGTGCTGACAGAAAAGGATGGAGTTGAGTTGAAGACAAGGCAGGGGTTAACCGATCCTGCCATTAAATCCGCTGATTTTATCGTGTTCTGTGGATATGATTGTGGGACTCTCGGGGAGATTTTTAAGACTTTGGGGGTCGTAGAAGGCCTAGAAGGTAATGATGGCCCGATTATTTTTATGTATGAGGAGCCTGGTAATTCTGTCTATGAGTACATAGATCGTATCTTGACTGCTGGCATGGATCTAGGACGAGTAGATCCTAAGTTGTTTAACAAAGTGATTGATACCAATACCTACCGTGATATAATAGGGTATATCGACGTCGCTTTACGGAAACTTGGAACTTCAACAACTAGTTAGTATTGCCTCAGAATTGAAAAATGAATCAGCCTATGAGGTTATTCTGGATAGGCTAATTGAGTATGACCGTTGGAAGACAGAAGCGACATTTGCTCATGAGCTGAAGATTGAGGAATTGAGGCTCAGCGCATCATCCTCCCGTCGATCCTCTCCGGTAAAATCCGACTCAGAATTTTCAAAAGAAGATAAAAAATTCAATGAACTAAGTTCTTATGGGGCTTGTACTGATAAGCACCTCGGGATGATTTCAAAGACTCGGGTTTGGGAGGGAGCTAATGAGCGGGCGACAAAACTTTTTGAAAACTGGTATTTTCATGTAAATGAGAATAATGTTCTTCCGCTAAAAGATCTAAAAGAGGGGCGGATTAAAACTCTTCTGATCATATTCCTTTGGGTTTCAGGCTGTTCACACCGAGCAGCAAAATGGCCAGAGGCTTCTGATATGAGTTATATTCCTTCTTTGAAAAAAGAAGTAGGAGAAAAACTTTCTAAGTTTAGTAAGCATAGTATAGTTGCCGCGTATGAATCTCTAAAAGTCTTCTGGAAAGAGATCAATGACTATGAGCAATGCCCATTCAACATAACACTTATCGGAGAGATCTTGGATGAAGCGTACATGTATGTCTCTGAAAAAATTGTCGAAGAGAGCAAATATGATATTAAGAACTCGCCATTATTCTCAGAATTTGAGAAAACTTTCCCCTATGTCTCTTTGGAGATCTTGGAAAAATACTATACGAAGAATCGCAAGAACTTTGTAGCTGCAGGGGTGGGGGCCTTGCGAAAAGTATTTACCACAACCCTCCCTGAAGAGCTAGAGCATCGCTACTCAGCCGCTGAGTGGCCGAAGAAATGGCATCTTCATATCGCCTCTTTTGAGGAGAAGTGGCAGCAACAACTCTATGACATTTTAAACTCTACTCGTGAGGACCAAGAAAAATGGAAAAAGGCATAAATGTACTTACCGCCGGGCAAAATGTAATTGTCGACGGAGCAGAAGAGGCCATTGAACGATACGAGAACGGAGAAATCACAGCTGAAGAACTCCGTGACATCATCCTCGACCTTGATGTAGTCTATATCGATCAGTCTAAGTTTAAAGATAAAAAAGATGATAAACCTTCAGAGTAGGTAAAAGAATGGCCGACGACCGCCCTTCAATAACAAAACCCAAAACGGGATATTATGACAGATACTTCTCGTTAGGAGTAGGTCAGGGCGGTCTTGCGGGGTATAAGGCCGATCCTTATGCTTTTGCGGGAAATGGGTACATCACAGGTGGCACGATCCTTCCTCGTCGTGATGATATCCTTATTGAGGAAGGTGGTGGCGGACCTCGAGCAATCGAGAAGTACATGCGGCTGTTTAATGACAGCCAAATTATATCTGCATGGGAGAAATTAACAGGAGAGATTATCCAACGTAAATGGGAGGTAGATCCAGCAAGTCCGTCCGATCGTGACGAGGAGGTGGCAGAGTTTGTCCGTCAAGTACTCTACCGTATGGGCACGAATACCCGCCAGGCATATGGTAAAGAGATGTTGGTGAGTTCTAACTCCGCATTTGATACATTTATCAGAGGGTTATGTGAATCTCTTATCCTTGGAATTAGCATCGGTGAGATATGCTGGATGAGACAGGGAAATTACATTGTCCCATCCGAAATTAAAATCCGCGATCCGAGAAGGTTTCTTTTTGTCCTTAATGAGGACGGTACAATCTCCCCACGCCTACTCACTGTGGAGAGCTCGGTAGAAGGTATTGCCCTTCCCCTCCGTTCTATGATCATCCATAGACACTGGTGCTATAGCAACTTCATGGATCCGTATGGCACTGGCCTCGGCCGCCAGCTCTATAGCCTCGTGGAATTCAGACGGACTCTGATGTCTTTCTGGCTGCAGTATGCGGATAAGCATACCACTCCCACTGCGGTCGGTAAGTTCTCACTTGGCACGCCCGAAGATGAGGTAAACGCCCTTTTCACCGCTCTCCAACGCCTTGGTCAAGAGACAGCTATTGTTGTCCCTGATGAGATGGATATTAGCTGGCTTGAGAGTCAAGGTCGCTCAGAGGTATATGAAAAACTGATTGAGTATGTGGATCAACAAATCAGTTTTGTGATCAATGGAGAGAATACTGTTGGCCAAGAGACAGGCAATGTTGGATCTTATGCCCGTGATCAAATTTCCGACTCGGTGCGTATGCGTAAAGCTAAGGCGTTTTCGGAAGAGTTGGATGAGACGCTTAATGCAACTCTTATTCGCTGGATTGTTGAACTTAACTATCCAGGGGCACCGATTCCTCGTCTCCGTAGGAACTTCGACGATCTAGAGCAACGCGAAGACCCCGTTAAGATTGTTCAAATGCTTACCCAGCTCCAGGCCATTGGCTACGAAGTCAAGGACCTTGATTGGGTAAGAGATAAACTTGAGATTCCGTCTCTTGGCAAGGTGGATATGAGCCAGATGATGGGCGGCATGCCTCCCGGCGGAGCACCCCCGGGCGGGCTTGAGGGCCAGGCGCCAATGTCCGAGGATAAAAACCCACAGGACGTGGAAAACGGCTCTATGGGCGCTTTTGGAGGCGACCCAGGTGCCCATCTTGAGTTGTTTGATTTTTCTGAGTTTGACGAGGATAACGACCTGGATGATAAGACCCAGAAAGACAAGGTTGCCAAAATCATTGCCTCTAAGTTTGATGGCTCGCTTGATGATGTTGGGTTCCAGCGGATTATCTCTTCTGGTGATTCTGAGGCAGATGCTTCTAATTCCCGACTTCATATCGATGAGTATACCTCACCAGGTGAAATTGCTCACGGAGTACGGAGGCTTATCGAAGAGATTAAAAAGGCTCCGTATATCTCCCCAGAAGATTCTATGGTTAGTTCCTCATCTGAGATGGAGTTAGGAGGTATTGAGAGTCAGGTGAGAGTGGATCGAATGAGTGAGTGTGACGTTCAGCGACTTATTAACCTCTATAAGAAAATTTATAGGTTAAATCGCAAAGTGGTGTATAAAGAATGTGTGGTGGTAGATTGCCAAAAGGCAGGGTATATGAAGTATTTTGCCCCGTACTTTATGTAATGAATTATTTAAAACATTATTGCACTTTAATGCGTAAGGCATCAGATAGAAATTGGAAGAAAGGGAAAGATCCTTATTTTGAAAAACATCATATATTCCCAAAGTCTATCTTTGGAAAGAATTCCAAGGTAGTATGTCTTACGGCGAGGGAGCATTATATTGCTCACATGCTTTTATGGAAGGGATTTTTAAAAAGATACGGGGAAAAAGATCAAAGGACTACTAAAATGGCTTATGCTGCGTGGAGAATGTGCTTTAGTCAAGATTCTAATGCAATTCATAATATCTCATCAAAATTATACGAAGAGCTTAAGCAAGAAATCTCTAAAATTACTTCTAATAGAACAAAATCTTTGATGTCTAATCCAGAATATAAAGCTGATATTGCTATGAAGGTGAAAAATTATTATAAAAATAATCAGCATCCCCTTAAGGGGAAAGCAATGCCAGAGAGTATGAAGAAAAAAATTAGTAAATCAACAAGTGGTGAAAAACATCATATGTGGGGAAAGATCGGCCATAGGAAGGGTATGAAAAATAAACCCTCTCATTGTGAAGGTATTAGTAATACTAGATGCAAAATTTTTGGTAATATATGGGAAGTAATTGATCCCGATGGTAATAAGTATATATGTAAAAGCCTTAAGAAATTTGCAAAAGAGCGGGGATTAAGTTCTGGACATATGTATAGCCTTGCTAATGGTTCTTTAAAATATTATCGTGGATGGAGAGTTGAAAATGTTAAGAACAACATTGTTTAAATACTAGATAGAGATAAATATCTTATAGCATTCCTGTCATGCTTAATTATAAACCAATCGCACAATCACAATTTTGGCTGCAGGCTTCTCCCTTCGCCCACTACTTTACAAACTTTAGTGGAATTAGAGATACTGCCGGAACATCCCAATACGCAGACGGCGTAAGAGGCCGTATTTTTAACCTCCGCGGTCCCCGCACCCTCTCCGAAGTAACCCTCTCGGTTCCTTTCGATCCTGAGAGGCATTTTGATATCGTCGACTTCTGGAAGGCATATGGTTGTGAGTTTGTAACTCTCACCATCACCCCTGTCACTTGCGGCGAGGACCCTCAACCCCTCGGCCAGCGCACCATCACTATTCCCGATGCTCAAATGACATCGCTTAACTTTGGCACCGCTGACCGTACATCCTCAAACCCTGCCACCATCGAACTAACGTTCGTGATGGATACATTTACCTACAATTGATTCCTATTTGCGAGGTTGAAGTATGTCTCTCTCCAACCTCTACTTTAGGGGGTGCTTTGAGCAGCCCTCTGAGGATCAGATTAATGCAGTTGAGGCGATACCTGATGGGAACGTTGAAGGGAACGTAGTAGATAGGTCATGTGCCAGAGAAGATCTGAATACTTGTGGGATTAGTATTCAAGAACTTTTTGACAACTACTCTATCTACTCAACTCAGAAGGGATTATATAAAACTTGGGGGGAGATCGAGTTTCCTTGGGAGATATCCTCACTCACCCCGGACTTATTTTTTGAACTCACTGACGATAAGTGGTCAGTGGGTACCTATCGTCGTATCACAGCATATCCAGAAGGGGCGAGAGTCCTGCTCATAGAAGACGATGGGTACGAGGTAGGACTTTATGAGGCTAATCAAGACATTGTCTCCATTTCTGGTCCGTTTGATTACTCGAAGTGGGATAAAGTCTGTGGGGTGAAGACCACGATCCAAGTCGGTCTGCCCACAATCGAAGAACTTCGTGAAAGATATGCTCCCTACTCCCTTAAGTACTTTTACGACCAATGGGATGAGGTGGATAGTACTTGGTCCGAAGGGACGTATGAGTTGGCACTTCAGTCCTGTCAGGCCCAAGGTGGCAGTTTGGCTGATTTTGAAAAGTGCATGAGAGACTCCAGCTCTGATGTATGGAAAGACGCTAGGGTGAGAAGGGAGTTCTTTTATCAACGTGGGGATATTGTTTTAGTTGAGGGGGAATGCGCAGATGTAATCTGCGTATGGATTGCTATCCAAGATATGCCCGCAACCGAGGAAGTTTATAATCAGTACGTTAAATTTGCTCCTGGGTCATATTGGCAAAAGATATATTGCGTAGGAACAGATAGAAATAAATGCCTCGAGTACGAGAGAAAGAAGGAGCCTGCCCTAGGCTATGATGTTGTTCAGATTGGGTCGCTTGGGCATTATGTTGAAGTCCCGGTGCCCTATAGACTAAAACCAACAACCCCAGATCTAAATGACCGGGCTCAGCCTCTCTCAGCCCCGATAGTTTTGACCCAAGAGCAAATAGACGCTCTCACTCAACCACAGGAGGGATAATAAATCATGGCTAAAGTGTTTGGGGGTGGTGGATCTTCTACTCCAATAAAAAGTTTAAGTACCTCTACTCAAGGGACCCAATCTAATCAATCAAATAGTAATGTATTTAGTTCGGGTTCCAGGGCCAGTTGTTTTGATTCTGGGGCAAGTAGAGTTCTTCCTACTTCTCGTGAAGCGCTATTAAATACAAATCAAAGCTTCTCTTCGTCTCCGAATGTATTTACGGAAGGATCCTCTTTAAATATCTCCGGTGAAGAAGATTATTATAATAAATCGGAGATTCAAAAACTTTTAAAAACAAAAGCTGATATATCTTTTGTATATTCTGAGGAAGAGGTAGATAAATTACTCGCTTCCATAAGAACAGAAGTAAATCAATCTATATCACTATTTATATCAGAATTCGAAGTAGATGAAAAAATATCTAATTCATATAGCGAATTTATTTCTTATTTAGCTCAGAATTATTATTCAAACTCTCAAACTTATACAAAAGCTCAGGTAGATAATTTAATATCTCAAATAGACGTAGGAGGAGATTTTTTAAAAAAACAACCGGTATCTTCTATTGAAAATACCATCTCTCCCGGTATAAATGAGGCTATTCCCCTCACAGTAAAGGCTTCTATATCTGATAAAATTAATGTAGTACAACAGTGGATAGATTCGGAATCAAATTCTATTGGCAGAATAAGAAATTCCGGGCAGGTGGAATTTTATGGCAACCTGATACTAGGAGAAAATATAGAGTCTTGGAGACCCGCACTTGAAGTAAATGAAAGAAGGATATCTGGTGTCGCTGATCCAATACACTCACTTGACGCCGTAAATAAAAATTATGTGGAAGGCTATATAACCGAAATTATTGATAATATAGTCCAAGGAGATGATAGGAATTATGTTATTGATGCATTGGAGTATTAATTAAATCATGGCCGAATTAAGAGATAAAATTTTACTCAGGCGGTCTTCTGTTCTTTCAAAAAGACCTGAGTTGTATGATATAGATAACGGAGAACTAGCTCTTAATTATAATTCTGAAGATCCAGGACTATATTTTAAGGCTTTAGAACCAGACGGGACTAGAAAAATAAGGAAAATAGGTCCAATTCATTTTGGTCCTACTGCTCCAAATGCCGATGCTGAACAAAATGGATATTATCTAGAACTTTCAAATGGGGAGTGTTGGATAGATAGTAGTTCTGGTGACGGTTTTTATTCGCTTAAGGCATGGGACAGCTCCATCTCAGAGTGGATTGAGATACCATCAAAATTTAAAAAAGTTCAAGTAGGGACCGAGGGAGAGACTAATAATCTATTAGTCTTAGAAGTAATTGGTGATGTTGAAGTACAAGGTGGGGTAAACGCGGAGTCATTGAGTATAAACTCAAATGAGGTATGGCATATTGGAAATAAGCCATCTTTGGGGGACTTATTAGACGTAAATGATGAAAATAGAGTGAATCAAAGTGTTGTTGTATTTAATGAAACCGAACAAAAATATGTTGTAAATGATATAAATACCCTAATAACCATAACTGATGGTGGCAATTTTTGACTAGTTGAAAGATAGAAAGATAAAATAGGTTCTTAGTTTTTACTACCTCCTTCTTAAATGGCTAATACTATTAGAATCAAACGTAGATCATCCGGTGATGCCGGAGCTCCGTCGTCTTTGGCTAATGCTGAATTAGCTTTTAATGAAGTCGATGATATTCTGTATTATGGTGAGGGTACAGGAGGGGCCGGAGGAACCGCCTCAAATATCCTTGCCATAGCCGGTCCTGGTGCATTTATAAATCTAACCGGTACTCAGACAATTACCGGAGATAAAACCTTTAGCGGTACAATAGTATTAGGAAGTAGCGCTAGCGCTACAACTCCGAGCGTAGATGATAATACCACTAAGGTAGCCACGACAGCATTTGTTCTAGGACAAGCTAATAGTATAAATTCTACTATTACGATGAATGGCACTCAAGCTGCCGGCACTTCTCTACGTTATGCTAGAGCTGATCACGTCCACCCATCTGATACCTCTAAAGCCAATTTAGATTCTCCAACTTTCACTGGGACCCCCGCCGCACCTACGGCTTCCACTGATACCAATACAACTCAGCTCGCCACAACAGCCTTTGTTATTGGTCAGGCTTCTTCGACTGCTCCTAATGCTCTAGGTACCGCAGCAACCGGCACTTCTCTACGTTATGCCAGAGCCGATCACGTTCATGTGATGCCTAGGCTCGATCAGGTAACCAACCCAACAACTGCTGTTTCTCTTAATAACCAGAAGATAACCAACCTTGCCGATCCGATAGATGCCCAAGACGCGGCAACCAAGGCTTATGTCGACGCAGCCCGCAGTGGCCTTGATGTAAAAGAGAGTGTTCGTCTCGCCTCGACTGGCAATATTTCTATTACTTACAATGCTACCGGTGGTACAAGTAGTAGAGGACAGATTACAGCAGCGCCTAATACCTTAGATGGAGTAAACTTAGCAGCTGGAGATAGAATCCTTCTCAAAGATCAGTCGGCTGGAGCCCAGAATGGTATTTGGGTGGTTACTACTCTTGGGACCGGTGCAAATGGTGTATGGGATAGAGCCACCGATTTTGATTCGGATACTGAAGTAACTGCTGGTGCCTTTACATTTGTTACGGAGGGTGCTACTAATGCTGATTCGGGGTGGGTATTAACAACTAACGATGCTATTACTATTGGCGGGGCCAGTGGTACTGCTCTATCATTCGCACAATTTAGTGGTGCCGGTCAAATTACTGCCGGAGCCGGTCTTACCAAAACTGGAAACACTCTGGATGTCGGAGCCGGTACAGGTATTACTGTTGATGCTAATAGTGTGGGTCTTACAGGACAGGCTCTAGCCCTCCACAACCTAGCAACCAATGGCCTTTTTACCAGGACCGGAACCGATACCATCACCGCTCGTTCTATCGCAGTTAGCGGAAGTGGAATTAATGTTTCAAATGGAAATGGCGTCGCTGGTAATCCTACTCTCGCACTTTCTGATGCGCTCTCTAGCGTCGGTGGACTTACCCCAGTAGCGGATAGAATCGCGTATTATACCGGAGCCTCTACCGCTGCATTAGCCACTTTGACATCATTCGGCCGGAGTCTTATCGATGACGCAGATGCTACTGCCGGTCGTACTACTCTCGGTCTTGGTACAATCTCCACCCAAAATGCGAATAATGTAAGCATTACTGGCGGGACGATTGATAATATTGTTTTTGATGGCGGAACTTTCTGATTAGCTATTATTAGTTGAATAATTAATAGATACCTGGTCTATATAGACCATGATATATACATTCTGCTATATAGCAATTTAGGAATCGCCACATGGCAAATACAATACGAATTAAAAGATCCGCTATTCAGGGTAAAGTACCAGCGATAAGTGACCTCTCATTGGGTGAATTAGCGCTCAATACCTACCACGGAAAATTATATACTCTTATAAATGATGGTACTGAATCGGTTGTAGAGATAGGAACAAACGCGAGTACTTTAGATGGTCAACAAGGTTCTTATTACCAACCAGCTTCTACCGCTTTAACTACTTCAACAACATTTGGTGGGGATGTTAGTGGGACCTATAACGCCATTGTAGTTGCCAATGATTCCCATACTCATGATGGGCGGTACTACACCGAGACAGAATCCGACGCCAGGTTCCTAGGGATTAGTGCTAAAGCAGCGGATTCTAATCTACTGGATGGTATTGATAGTAGTAGTTTTTTAAGATCTGATGCCGCTGATACCGGCACTGGATTAATAACTTTAACCAATGGATTGAATGTAACTGGTAGCAATGTTGGTATTGGAACCACAAACCCTCTGGCGAAACTAGATGTTCGTGGAAATATAAATATCGGTGGTGAAAATGCAGGACCAAACTATATTGCATTTAGAGGTACTACAGGAGATAACCCAGGTGGGTATAATCACACTTATATCGGAGAAAGAATCTGGGGAACTACAGAAAGATCTGAACTCTTATTATTCAAAGGAAATGATTCAACACAAACAACTAATGGTGATAGAGTAAGAATTGTTGGTGGTGAAATAAGACTCGATACGTATTCAACTGCAACGTCTGGTACATTTGAAGAAGTAGCAACATCAGCTAATGTAAACAATGTTGTCACAATAAATTCGGATGGTAATGTAGGCATCGGCACCACAAATCCAACAGAAAAATTGGAAGTTAGTGGTAATACAATCTTAGACGCCAATAATGCAACTCTAAAACTAAAGTCAGGAGTAACGGGGACAAGAGGCGCCATTGACTTCACATTCAATACTGATTCTACTGTATATGGCTCGCTCGATCTTGACTACGACACTAGAGCAACAATCGGACTACGCCTCTACGCTAACTACCCCTTAACTTTTGAGACTGGTACATCAACCGCCCCTATTATATTCAAGCAAGGGTCATCTAATGAATCAGCTCGCATTGACTCCGGCGGCCGCCTCCTAGTGGGGACGTCTAGTAGTTTTCAAATAGAAAGCCTTATTACTCCAAAAGTAATCAGTGCCAGTAGCGCCGGATCGGGTGGTTGTGCGGATCTTTTTGTTGGCTCTTTCCAAAATGCAACCGGCTCAGGTAGAGCGAGAGTAAGCGGGAAGTTGTTCCTTGCTCACTCAAGGTCTGGCACTACAGGATCTATTGGAGGACTTGTCGGAAGCAGCGACAGACTTGGCGAAATTCGTTTTGCTGGCGATGATGGCACTCAATTCTTAACTGCCGCTGAAATCCTTGGCGAAGTAGATGGCATCCCTGGCGCTAATGACATGCCAGGGCGGCTTGTCTTTTCCACGACCGCCGATGGGGCAGCTTCGCCGACGGAGCGGATGCGTATCAGCAACGCAGGCAACGTCGGGATCGGAACAACAAGCCCTGGTTATCTTCTTGACTGTCAAAAAACTGGCTCACAACTGATTAGGAGTCGAACGAATGACACAGGCTCGGGAACGAGTACCGGCGGATTTCTTGGAGAATATCTTGGAGGAGGAGGAGGTGGGACAAATACGCAAATCGCCTTAGCCGCTGGTAATAATTATGGCTTTTTATCCACACTTACCAATGCCCCGCTGTTTATTGGGACAAATAGTACGGAGAAATTAAGAATTGACACGTCTGGGCGAGTATTGATAGGCACAGGTAGCAATAGTGGCGGCGCATTGCTTCAAGTGAATGACAATCGTATTAGGATTGCAAGTGCAAAAACTCCTGCATCCGCGACAGACACTGGAACCGCCGGTGAGATCTGCTGGGACGCCAACTACGTCTACGTTTGCACTGCTACCAACACTTGGAAGCGCTCTGCGCTGTCTACTTGGTAACCAGAGAAGTCTCCTTCATTACTGGGTCTGGGAAAGCATTAAATTGCCCGAAGGCGCGGCAGTATTAATGTCGGGTAAAGGCGTCGGGGATAAACCCCTCCGCCCGCGGGAAACCCGCGCCCGGTCCGACTCATGAGAAAACCACAAAACCCGGCAAAGTAGTTTAAAGATTAAAGAACATATATAGTACATAAATTCATGGAAACTATTTGGTCCATTGCCAATCTCGAGCGTCATACCGCCGACGGCATTGTATACACGGCTCACTGGACAGTATCGGCTACTGACGGAGATTACTCCGCCGGCGCATACGGCTCCGTAGGCCTCGAAGCCCCCGCCGAGGGCGATACCGTGATCCCTTACTCCGAACTCACCGAAGAGATCGTGATCGGGTGGGTCAAAGACAAACTCGGCGAGGAGCAAGTCACCTCCACCGAGACCACTTTGGCCAATCAGATTGCCGAACAACTCGCTCCCAAGAGTGCTTCTGGTTTGCCTTGGTAAACCTAACCATTAAGGATGGTTCCATTTCTAAGGTTTTTGGTTTAAAATAGATCCGTATACATAAACGTCCACATATGGAACCTACAACACTCAAGGAAAATTTCACCGCCCAACTCGAGAAACTCGAGAAAGAAATTACCCAACTCCGTACCGCCCTTGCCCAACGGCAGGAACTGGCAATCAAACTCCAAGGAGCCATTGAGGCAATGCAACTTCAGCTTGGGGAGGAGCCAGGCGGCAATGGCGCTGAGCCCGAAGCAGTAACTGAAGCTACTACGGAAGTAGTTGAAGAAGTTCCGGCTGCTTGATATAGGCGGGTTATACTCCTTCGGAGTAAACCCAAGTCCAACTCAATAAGAAAAATAGCGGGAGGGGAATCACATTCCCCAGCCCGCCTTTTTATTGCTTAAATACAACCTCTGATTCGGAGTTCTTAGGGTTCCTATACCCACCCGCCAAATCAATCCGCCGGATCCTCATCCCTAGATCATAGTACTCATCAAAAATATCTACTCTTTTCCCTTTGACAATATCGCTCATAACCCTCCCTTCTTCCTCTTCTGAGTAGAAGATTACATAGCAATCATTGGTCAAATATTTAACATCTACCTGGCCAAACTCAACGTCTTCGGCGATGACCTTTATTTTACTTTTTGACATCTTTCGGCCACCTCAATTACTCGGTCAATAAACCTTTGGACCATTTTAGGATCAGCCGGGGTGATATCATCCTCACCATAATCGCTAAATATCGACAAATCAAACAGAGTTGGAAGATCAAATTTGGCACTGGAGGCATCGGGCCAACCAGTAGAGACATAGGAGAGGAACTCTTCTCTCAGTGCTTTAGGCACAAACCTCCCACCGATCAACTGCCAGATCCCTCCATCCCAACAAAAAACATCTCCATTCGCCAAGACCACAGTATCCCCTGGTTCTTTTGACTCAGGGAACTGGGCATTACCGCCCCGTAGCCGCGTAATAATCATCAGTACTCGCCATCTGCATTAGGACCATCTGATTCTACCACACCCTCGCCTCCGGCGTCTGGGCCAAAGACCTGATTAAGTGCCTGTTCGAGTTGAGCAATCATCACCTGAGCGAGATATTTATTCCCCGAGGCTTTAGCATCGGCATAAGCATCAATTAGAGTGGCAAGTTCCTTCTTTCCCATAGATGTTTAAAGTAATATAGTTCTATAAACTATAAAATTAAGGTTTATTGCCTTATGGCCTCCAACATCAAAGATTACGAAATTTCAAAAACGTTTTCAAACGTTATACTTTCTAATATTGATGCTCAACCAGATACGGATGGTATTCCGTTTGACTTGAGCAGTCCAGCTAAATTAGCTCAAGGTAGACTACAAGATGGTCTGGGGAATACGTCACCGCTATTCCTCTCAAAGACCATCGTTGAGGTGAATGTTGCTCCTACTACGATTAATTCCTTGGTTAGAAGACAAGAAATCATGGAAGCAATTACCTACACACAAACTCAATCACTGATTCTTGGTTAATTAATCATGTCCACTTTCCCAACAAATTCTTTTGAGTCTAAGGCTATTGCCAATGTGTCTGCAACTTCAGGCAGCCCTACAACTCTAATTACATCGTCCGACATTCCTTTAGGAGGCTATGCCCTAGTCCTAAGTATTATCGTCGCAAATAAGTCTGCAGGAACTAGAGATATCAATCTTCGCTTAAACAAACAGGCGGGATCTAATGCTATGATTCTTTCTAATGTAGCAGTGCCCGCTAAAAACTCATTTGAAGTAATGAATGGTAACAAGTTTGTATTAAACTACCAAGATTCTATCTCTGCTTGGGTGGATTCGGAAGGAGCAAATAATGTAGATATTGTAGTTTCCTACGTAATCTACACCCCAGCCACTGCTTGATAAGGGGAGAGTAAACACATGAGATACATTGGTTCTGGTTTTGGAGCTGGGGATGTTCAGATTGATGCTGACACCAACTCATTTATTAATGTTAGGTCCTTTGGGGCCATTGGGTTTGATGGGTATTTCACCGGAGTAGTTAGCGATCTAAGATCTAATGGTAGTATATTAGATATTTCAGAGATTCCTAATTTTTACTCTAATCTAGAGTTTTTCAAGGAAGGTAATGAGATTGAAGTATTCTTTACTTCAAGTTCAAATTCTCCTGGTTCTGCATTTAATAACTTTATTTCTAATGCACAGACTAAATTAGTGGGTTCTGGAATTGATGCGTCTAATTACGCGTCTGCAGAAAAAGTTACCTACTATATTTACGGGTATGATCCTTTTACTGGCAAATTCAGCCCTTATCAAGTTAGTACAACCTCAACTTTTAAATTCTTAAAAGATCCAGACTTGCTCTTTGATGATAAAAGTTACGTACAATTACTCTTCTCTAGAAAGAGTTCACAAATTATCCCATTAATCTTTAGAAAGTGGGGAAGTGAGCCGATTAAGTTCCTAGGGGCTCCAGGTAATAGTATTTTTGGCTCGGATACGAGCGTTGTATTCAACGATAGAGGACTGTCTCAGGTTCCTTCGTGGGATAGAGAAACTCTCCAGTCAACTAACACCATTCCTTCTTTCCTCCAAGGTATTCTATCCTATAGCACATCATCAATCAATGCTACCACCATCCTAGAAAAAAGAACCCTTAAAATTACAAATGTTTATGTGAATTCTGGGACTATTGAACTAAAGGATATTAGCGCTACGCCGCAGGTATTCTCTACCGATCTTGTCGGTTCTTCTGTAAGATTTGTCTTTAATAGTACGACTGCTCTTAAAAAAGCTTTAGATGCCGCAGCGAAAGGTCCTATTAAAGAAATCTTTATCCCTTCCGGCACATACCACATGGGTAACGTGTCACTATATGATACTGATGATGCCTCTTATTACTCTGGTATTACACTACGCGGAGCAGGAGATTCTACAGTCATTAGAAGAACGCCTAGCCACGTAAACGCAGTTGGTAATTATGGATTATTAGATATTAGAGGAAGAACTGTTGATGATGCTATTGGCATGATTACTGTTAAAAATCTTGCCTTTGATGGGAATAAGTTTAGTGTGTTTACCACCGTATCTCCTACAGGAGACTTCTATGGTATCTCTGATAAGAATAATGATACGATCTATATAGAAAGAGCTGATTCGGTAAGAATTGAAAACTGCTCATTCTATAACGGAGCCGGTTCTGCTCTAACTGCAATAGAATCGAGTAGACTAAATATAACAAACAACAGAGTATATGAACTTTCAAAGCCTTACGAGTTAAATATCTCCCCACTCAGACTTAGAGAAGTATCTAGAGCAGTAGTACAGGGGAATCTATTCGAAAATACCACAGGGCCTATTAGTGGTATTGGAATTGAAGGGTCAGTTATTAACAATAACATCGTAAATAGCTGTGGTCAAACCGGAATTCTGTTAAACTCTTCTGAGAGTTGGAGCGCTCAAAACAACCTGGCGTATAATGAAAATGGCAGTGTAATTAAGTCAGTAGATCTATACAACAACGAGTATAGCAGAGTGTCCATCGATGTTAAAAAAGGAATTCCTTTAACCACGACTTACTTCACTGTGACGGATGGTGGACTTCCTATGACCATTTCTAAAGGCTCTATTAATGCCCCGATTTATAGTCTTAATTCAAACTATCAAAGAGGCGGAGCTGCTGTTGGTTACCTCCAAGTTTTAGAAACTAATGAGCAACTTGAGGCTGGAATTTTTGCTATCACTCTTCCAACCACAACAGTAACTGAGAGCCAAGATGTTGAAACCTCTAATAGGGGCAGAAAGATTATCGGAACTTCTACGCTTAATCTTTTAAATCCCAATGCTGCTAGCCCTTCTTATGGATATAGTTATGTAATCACAGCATCTGTAGCCATTGGAAAATTCCAGATTGATCGAATTAAGTTCGAAACTTCCAACACATTAAGAGTGACTTTTAGAAACTCTGCTGACATCTTAAACATTAACTATTTGTCAACAGGTGGGAATCTTAATGATGGTATTCAGACCGCGGGTATTGGAGAATCAAAAACTCTCCAAAACTGGCCTGATGGTGTTCCTATCACTGTCCAGGCAGTAAATCTAGAGGACGGGTCTATTATCATTAACACCCCTCAAGGAGTAAGCGATAAATTTACCTCCGCTGATAACAGTTATAGGATTGTTGGTGGCACACTCGGGGTAGTTAAGTTCAATTATTTCATTGCCGATGGCAATGTATATGTATCTGAGTAATAAGTTTAAAGCTACTATAAATACATTGGTTAAATATGGCTTCTAATGTTTCTGTAGGAAAGACAGCCCCAGTACCCTTGGGGCAACAACCTGCGTCTAACTCTCTGCCCGTAGTTTTTGCAGAAGACCAAAAACCTATTCCTGTTGAAGAACAGAATAAAGTACAGTCGGAAGTTTCTCTATCTCTGCTTGGTATTCCTCGCTCTGAGGTCGCTCTGGGTATTTTTGCTGACGTTAACACCTACGACGTTAACCCTACAGAATGGGCTCAGTTTCCTTTACAAAATGTTCCTAAAGAAACTAACCAAACTTCTACCGAAGAGAGTATTGTACTTGATGGCGTAGTTCATGTACCCAAAGAAGCCGGCGCTCAACTTATTGCTTCAGATGGCAATACTACAGTCTTGACCTCTAAGCGTTTCTTCCGTTACCAACCTGGTCGTGTTTCTGCTTCCACCATGGGCGTGAAGATGAACGTCACAAGAGACGAAGAAACTGATACTCAAAAAGGTGCCCCATCTATTAAAAAATGGGGTATTTTTGATAAGTTTGATGGATATTACTTTGAGATTGTAAATAATGGCATCGGAAACAACTTCCGTTGCGTAAGACGTACTCAGGCCATTATTCCTGGAGAACCCGCCGGCTATAACGAAGAGTTAAAATGGTTCAGGAACGGTAATGATGCTAAATTTAATGGATCTACTAATTTCGGACTTGCAGGAGTCGATCCTGTAATTGTCAGAGACGGTCTGGTCTATGTAGCGGCAGCGATTTACGACCCTTCTCTAGTTTATCATCCTGATCATGTAAACGCTATTGATAGTAGCACTTCTCCAGAAAATAAACTAAAGGACTTCCAACCAAACTCTAGTTTCTCATTAAGACTTGCTCAGTATGATAGTACGACATCGACATATACGGAGATTTTAAAAGATAGAAAGTTCCAGTTCCCATTTGACCAAAGCTCCACCTACCCCCTACCTGATAATCCTATCGAACGTGAATTGCAGGACATGTTCGAAAAATATATCAGAGCGGATGCCCATTGTAATTTCTATGGTTTAATTTCCAACCTTGCGAGAAAAGGAAATGTTAACAAGGTACTCAATTCTTTTGCCGAGTTAATTGATCCGGCTAATAACTGGCAAGAAACTTTCTTTGGTACAGGGACTAATGCAGAGAATGAAACCCATGACCAGATTCTTAGCAGAACTGGAGCTTGGGACATGAACCCTAGTACTGCCAATAGCCAGGCTAAAATCTGGCATCTTCTTGTAAATACTCTTGGAGGCAATAACATTACCCAGACGCATTACAATAATGCCCCTGGAGTACCAATTAGTAGAACTATTTCCGATACAAATAACAATGTAACCCTAAAAGAATGGTTTAATATCTGCGTCCCCGAACCCTATAGATTCGTCTATGAATGGAGACCGGTGAGAGCGATGTTCTCTGGTGATAAACTTGATGGTGACCTAACTAAAGTAAGATGGTCAGATATCAACACCTCCGCCGAGTTTTCTCTTGGTGACACCGAAGATGGCCTTGTAAATCAACCAGGTAAAATTATCCTAACTCCAGAAGGGGAGTTAGAGTCACAATCAGCATACAATATCGACTTCTCAAAAGTCACCATGTGGAAGACCGAGTTCTCATGGTATGGTGCTGTTGGCGCGACTTTCCTTTGCTACGTACCTATCGGTAATAACGAGGCACGTTGGGTCCGTGTTCACCACATTAGAGCCTCAAACCAACACTCAGTTGCTTCACTTGGTAATGCCTTCTTACCGATAACATACCTCTGCCATGGTGGTCTAAATAGCGGTCTAGATCCAAATAACGATGGAATTGATATAGGAAACACTCTTGTTAAGTATGGTGCTTCTTACTACATTGATGGTGGAGATAAGGGCACTGTAAAACTCCTATCCAAATCATCGGATTATAGCAGAACAGTTCCTTCTGGAACAGTTACATTCACTCCAGTTAGTGTAAATACTACTGATAATTATATTGTAGCTACCAGAGTTAGTTTAGGCAGTAATAACGACAGAACTCTGGTTGGTTTAATGGGCGCTTATATCGAAGGTGATGTAACTATCAAAGTCAAGTGGATGGAGAAGGATGAGACTGACGCCACTAATGTGAAGTTATATTTCACAGGTGATATTTTTTCTTATACTAGTGGCGATATTACTCTTATTGTTCCTAGATCACAACAGTCCCTATTAACCTTAAGAGCCAAGGATTTTATTAGTAATAGAGAAGGAGAAAAGGTAAGAAACAGACTGCAAATCTATCCAATCAAATTAGGTGTCGGTGTTTCCCAAGGTGAGACTTCTGATCTTATTACTATTCGTGGGTATAAAAATCCCCTACTAATTACAACAAACTCGGGCTCTACCTCTGATGATTTACTTAGTGGGGACTTGGCAGATACTCTAAATACAAAGAGATCAGTACTTCCCACTGAATTTACTTCAGATCAGGCGGTGAATCAATTAGGACTGGATACAGTTCTCAATGCCAATGGAAAATATGTATTTGGATATTTCCTCGGAAGTAATATTTCTGGAAATGCTGGAAATAAAACTTCTGGACAGCCTATCTTAGGCAGAATCTATAGAGAAGGTGGTAAATATTACTTTGCCAAATTATTTTCCTATTCTGATCCGATATATATCAAAGGTAAGTTTTTATATGAAAGAAATCTTTCTGTAGGTACTGCAGCAACAGGGCTATCTTTCACAGAAAAGACCATTTCAACCACTACAGACGGATACGCTGATCAAACCAAGTGGACAAAACTTGCAAATGACGGACTAGCCACGTTTGAAGAAATCACTCGTCTCTCCGGTACTCAAATTGCTCAAGACTTTGCTCTTACCCCCGTGCCAGAAACAGGAAACGAGATCTTCTCGTACTATGTCACCAGAGGCGGATACCAATTCGACCTTCAAGATTACTTTGCGTATAATAAGGAATATCTTTCATTCCCTCTAACAGATGAGGTTGATGTGATTAGCGTATTTGGTCACTTTGACATCCAACAATCAGCTTCTCCAAAAGCATTCAAAGTTAATACTTCACTAACCTGGGAGGAACAGTGATAAATGGCTAGTAATTATGAAATAAAAGTAAAAAGCCAGTCTTCTTCAAGAAATATTTCATTAAAAGGTCAATCAACTGCTCCGGGTACGTTTGAAAAAGAACTACGACTTGTTGCTTATCGAGGCACCCCTCTCTTCTCCGATGAGGGGAACTCACTTACTTCAGTTAAAAGAGTTCCTGATCCTAGGGACTTTTTAGCTTCTTCCTCTACTCCGGTAGTAGTTGATAGTGAGTCTTATGCTAAAACAGGAGTAAGTCTTGAGAATAAATTTGGTCAAAGAAATCCAGCTGCACTGCCTATTGAAGAAGTATTTAATGAAGTAACTGAGGTAAGTTCGACATTACTGGGTATTCCTAGAGGGGAGACTCAACAAGGTATTTTTGATAATGTCAGCTCTTATGGACTAGATAGGAAAGACTGGATTATCTACTCTGGGTACCCAGACTTCCGCCAAGGGGGCTATTGGGAAAGAAAAAATTCCCCTGCTGGCCGTCACCAAGCAACAATTAACTTTGATGATGCTGAGGGCTCATCTGTTGTAATTTCTTCGTATCCCGTTCCCTACACTACCCCTGGAAATCCTATTGTTAGCAGACTAATTAGAGGCCAAGATACTTCCGATATTGGACCAGGCTGGGGCAGATATCTCCAATCCCTAATCGCCATGTACGTTATCGAATACATGGTAAATAATTTTACAGAGGAAGAAAAAGTAAGATTTAGACTTGAGTACTTAGAAAGTACCTACCCTAAAACAACTTCTGGAAAATTTAACAGACTTTATTGGGATCAAATCTGGCTTGATATCGATCAAGGAAGATTCAAGACTATTGGCAATCTACCCATTATCCCTAGAGGTCGTATTGAAAATATGACTGGTGAGGGGGAAGCAATTCTTCTTGATCTATTTAGTCTGATTGATGAGACTAAAGATACTCCGTACGTAACTGCTACTAATGTTGCTGATAATGAAGGATTCAATCTTTTAAGATCAAAACAGATACTGACAACAGATTCAAAGCAATCAATACTTTATACTTCTGGATTTTTTGGTACAACAAGATATAGATGGCCGAGTAACAACAAGGGCCACTTTGAAATTGCTACTCAACCAAATGAAGAAGTCTGGAGAGAGTACTGGTTACTTGACTACGACTCGCTGTACGACGATCTAAAGAACTGGGAGTTTAAAGTGTGGGAAACTGATCCCCCAGAAGACTCTCCAGAGAAAAAATATAAACTTCCTTACTATAGAATTCTCGATAAGGAAACTCCCTCCGAGTCGTTAATTTTTGGCCAATCTTGGCCAAAGACATACTCCGATCCAACTATCCCTCAGGTTTCAAACGCTCTTGCCGAAGGAAATTTAATTGGTAACAGAGAAAGCGACTATGCTGTTGTTACTATGACATCAGCCCGCGCTTTTCGTTATCAACCGGGCAGGATCAGTGGATTTACTTATGGCGTAAGAGTCTCCGAAGAAGGCGCAGGCCCAGGATCTATTTTGGAGTTTGGCGTAGAGAACTATACTGATGGGTACTTTTTCCGCCTAAAGGATGGTACTGACTTCTCTATTGTTAGAAGATCTACTATCCCCCTAGGAGACACCGATCTATTTATTGATGCAGGATATGAAGAAAGAGAAGCGTATATTAGTCAATTAACCGGAGTAATTAAATATCGCGATGAGTTAACTGATAGTGAGGTATTAAGGCTCGAACGCCTTGTAGAAGATAAAAAAGAAGTAAAGGTATATGAAACCGAGATCCAACAGGATCTCATGAACGGCGACGGACTTAACTCCCAAGGCGAGACCGGTTATATTTATAACCCAGATACCGTTACCATGTATAAGATCGAGTTTGGTTGGTACGGTGCTATTGGCGCAAGGTTCTATATCTACATTCCAACTAAAAATGGTGATGCAAGATGGGTAACTCTTCATACATTGGTTATTGAGAATAATATTGATAAGCCCTGTCTTGAGGACCCGTTCTTCTTCTTTAAATATAGAACTTATGTGGGCTCGCCTTCTCGTATCAGACTACCTCAATTTATCGAGAAGTACGGTGCTTCGTATTATATCGATGGCGGCGACGAAGGTACAGTAACTGTCTCTAGTGCCATTGCTTCAAACAGAGATATTGAATCTACTGATCTTGAGACCGATACCGGAGAGACTATTGAGCAAGAAATTCCTATTTATAGATGGGCATCGGTTCTCGGGTTAAAACCAAAGAAATTTATCACAAATACCCAGGGTAATGAATTCTTTAATAAAAAAGAAATATTTCCCATCAGTGCCTCAATGATCTCTACGGTGGACACTGAAGTTAAGTTTGTTAATCAGTTCGGTTGTGTTGATCATGGATTTACTTTCCAAGAAGGTTACAAGTGCGAACTTCCAGAATCGCAAAGACTTAGAGGTAAATTCTTAATTAATAGGCTAGAAACTGACGAGGATACACTAATAGAATTGGGTTATACTGAAGATAGTCCTACGCCCACAATCTCATACCAAGGTCCCGACCCAGACTTCCCAGAAGCAAGTCTCAATCTTTTAAATATTAATGGCACTGGTTATACAACCGATTATCTAGGAAATACTGATTGGGCGACCTACTATACGTTTAAAGGCTGGAATTCTTATCAATATGCCCTCCAAGGATCACATATCATTGGAAACAATGTATTCTGTGCATATGTAAACCCTGAAAATGAGTACATTAACTCCCTTACAGGGTGGTCGAACTCTATATCCACAGCCGCTATCTCAAGAGTAGTTAGAGGCAGTATTTATGGCGGTAGCGCTAGTGATAGGCCTTGGAGTAAAGGCCAACTCCTCTTCAGATACCCAGATACATACTCATTAAAATTCTCTCCCTACAGAAAGGATACTACGCTTATCTCTTCTATTGGAATCACTTCTGGCGAGTTTTATCTATTATTCACAACTAAAGCTGGGGGAAGAGATGATAATGGGGTGCCTTGTTCCGATGAGTATTTTGGTACTAGGTGCGATGGTGATACTCATTTTGGAGATATTACTATCGGAGTCATGTGGTCTAGAGGGAGTAAAGATACTTATGCAAATCAAAAATATCCTATTAGAATGGTCTCCAAAGACCGCGCTCAAAACCACCCAAATAGTTTTGGTATTGTAAACCCAACCATTGATGATAACAGTCATATTGAGGGAGATGATATTGATATTGAGTTTGTAAGTAGTACTGATAGTGATACCGGTACTGCCTATATTAAAGACAAGAGAATCCCCAACTCTGATGAGTTTAGATATTACGAAGGTCTTCCTGTAGATGTATTTAGCCCAGCTCTCAGAGACAATACTCTTATGGTAAGTCAGGCTGGATGGTTACATACTGGAGCCGGTGGTATTGAAAAATCAGAAGGTGGACGAGATTCTCCCGGCGAGATTGATGAACAATTCCCTAGTGTCCCCGGCGCTGAGGGCGGGGAATGCCATGCTCTATTTTGTAGAGTAGGCCCTATTGAAAGAGAAGTAAGCGTTCAAGATGAGAATGGTAGCGGAACTACAGACCCCCCATACGATGATAACGGAACAGTAAAAACGGTTCACTATTTGAAAAGCGATATTTCTTGGCCTAGTGAATTATGGGTAGATTCTCAAGGAAATCCTAAAATTGAAAGTTTAACTTTAAGGTCGTTTAGTACTAATGTAATCATTAAAGTAAAAACTATAGGCAAAGAACAGGATATCTTTAAAAGAGAGGGAAGCTCCATTGAAGAATATTTACTTCCAGTAGTAATTGAAAGTGGAAGTTTTGGTGCACTTGGAGGCGGTTTAATAATCGCAGAATATGCTGGTATAGCACTATATGCCCCCTCGTTAATTAAAAAAGATGATCGTTTAATTACCAGTACTGTTTCTGGATCTGATATCTTCCCAATCAGATGGTTTATTGCCATGAGAGAAGGAGCAGAGATCGGTTCACTTAGCATCGGTCAAGAAGTCGGAAATGGAATCATCCAGTCACCATTTTCTCCTTTTGGACAAACTCTAAGCGTCGATCATTACACAAATGATGGACAACATGACCGTCATGACGGGGGAAGTGCTGATACTCAAAAATCTGCTATTAAGAACATTAGAACTTTTTCAGAAGTAGATACTTTAGACACTTCGGTTAATTTCTCTGATACTTCTTATATCGATAGTTCTAACCCCAGTGATCCTGGAGTGAAGCGGAAGAAGTGCCCTTCGTTCTTAAGCAGAAATCTGTTGGCAGGGGCATCTTACTCAAGTGTTGGTGATTATCCGATCCGTTCACTTAAGTTTAAAGACACAGGAGATGACTTAGGGTCCTTCTATCTATCTAAGAATACACCAACTGATGTAGATCTTACTTCAATGTTTAATATCTCAGCTGAGTCAATTGGTCCTAGTTTCTGGAATAATAAATCATTGTTTGTTATTGCTAAGTCTCTAGAGGATGAGACAGAAGGGAAAATTTCAATCACACTGAACTATAAAGAACAGTAATTATTATGGCAGGATATAGCTTTATAAGACAAAATCGTCCAGATATCGGATTAGTTAGTTTTTATGACCTGGGCGAGATTTATAGCAGTGATGAGAGAGATGCTCTCTTTAACATTCTTCTAGATCCAGAAGGACTGGATCAGATTTACAATCTTTCTAGAAGCGGCCTTACCAAGGAGGATGTTAGAACCGCGGGTGGGTTGGACCTACCCGTTTACCACTCAATGGCTCTTTCACAAGAAACATCGAGAGGAATTTCAAATAAAATTAAAAGTCTTCTTAGAACTGATGGAGAGATTGGTGATCCTGGCCTACAAAACTTTTTCGTTCCAGACTACTCTGATAACATCATTGTCCTTCACGGCGGATTAGCTGCAAATAACATTAAGTACAGCTACGTAGACGAGGAAGGTGAATATCAAGAGACTATAGTTCCCACCTCAAGAGAGAGTCTTTTTAACTCAGTTGTGGATACTGAAACTGCTAAGTTTTTAGAAGCCATCTACACCGACAGAGTAAGAATAAGAAGAAGGTCTCACATTAACAGTTTAAAACTGAGAGCAAATGCAGCTACTCTATTAACAAATAGAGGAACTGTTTCCGAATCTCCTACTCATATTTTTAAGATTCCCACATATGTAAGAACTCCTTCGAATACCTCGCCCAAGTGCGAATTGTTGGAGTGTTATTGTACAGTAAACTCGCCTCTCATCCTTCCTGTAAGGATAGGAACTACGGCAAATCTTTCTCTTTCTAGAGAGCAAGGATTGAGCGAACAAGATTCGCCCGTTTCTTTTGTTTATGGTTGGGAGTTGAAATTGCGCAAACCTCCTGCTGGTAGTTCAGAATTACCTATTATTAAGCAAGAGATAATCACCGATTCTAGCACAAGAGATGTAGAAGAAATCAAAATTAATGTAACTGGAACTGAGGCCTCTAATAAGGATTGCTTACTATATATCTATCTTGACCCTGAGCAAATTACAGAAATAGATCTTTCTGGGTTAGGTATTAAAGAAGAAGCGGGCAGGGACATTGGACTTATAGGATTTAATAACTTAGAATCTATTAATATTAGTGGAAATAGATTATCCTCTCTTCCTACTTGGATTAAAACACTCAATGAAAAACTTATTGAGTTAGATATTTCTGGTAATGATTGGGACGAAAATGGAGCTATATATTCTGTATTTGATTATCAGAGTATGCAAGGTTCCGGCATTTCTGGATCGGTAGATGATAATGCTCCTTCTAAAACACTTTCTGAATTTATGTGCTATAGTGGATATTTACACAACGGAGAAGGCAGTAAAGATCAGAATTATAAAGGATATTCCACGATCCAAAACCCAGACGGAAAACTTTGGAAAGACTCTAGAAAAACATCCATAGAAAGATTTAAGTACCTCTACCAAGGAAACCCAGATGGTCTTACTGAAGAACCTATTCCTATTAATCTTTCTAAGCAAAATGGATTTAGAAAATTTACCCTTTTAAATAGGTTGGTATTAGGGTCTGAAATTAAAGTAGTAAATGGCGATTTTTCACAAATCTTCCCAAATCTATTTGATCTTTCAATAGACTCGAGCAGCGGATCTAATCCAGATCTTGTAAAAGGCCTAATCCCAAAGATAAATAACACAACCGCTGATCAAATCACCTTAGATTTTCATGGTCAAACAAATATGAAAGGCTCCATAGGCTATATGGGAGATACGCCTTTCTGGACCAATACGATTGATGAAATTGATAAAGGCACGATTACAACAAAAACAGCTTTTGAAACCGCTGCAGGAGTAACGACCTCTCTATCAGAAGCAGAAATCCTAGCCGCCCCTAATAATTTTATTGGAAGATATAATATAAAAACAGCAAACTTCAGAGGAACAAATGTAGTGGGTGGTATTTTAACTGGAAGCGACGATGTATCTGGATCTAAAGTCCTAGGAGTAACCCATCTCGTTGACAGTAGTGACGTTGATGTAGTAACTAGGGCATGGGATTCTTGGCTAAAACAATTGTCATCTATTACTTTTTATAGTCATGAATATGGGGCAAGAGATCTTTACTTTAGACTGGCAAAAGGTTCATCTTATAACTGGAAAAAATTAAGCCGTATTAACATAAATCACGTTCATGGAACTGATGATAGATATGTTAAGTACAACGAAGGAGTTACTACAGGAGAAAACTCTTCAGATAATTTACAAGGAGATGAACTTGGTACTGTTCTTGCATATGATGCCGCTTGGGGAGGGAAGATATTTAGTATTGAAGGTGTTGCGAGCACTCTAAAAATTTTACAATTAGGGCAGAATAGATGGGATGGATACGATGCTGATACTACGGATGCCCTAACTAAATGGGAATCTTCTAACGGTTATTATAAATATATCCTTCCTAAAAACTTCGTAAGTAAAGAAAATACAAAATTAGAAGAAATTTATCTACATGATTTAAACACGTTTTATTCTGAGGATAAAAGGCTTATTCTCAGATCTGGAGACCTAAGCATTTTACAAGAATTAAAGTTATTTAGATGCAATGGGTCCAGGTTCTTTGGTGATTTTCCTCAGTTAAGTGCAAAAGTTGACGCGCCTAAGATAGACATATATATAGGATATAATAACTTTAAAGACCTATCCAATTTAGGATCTGATAGAAATCAAAAAATCGTTGAGTTAGCTGCGAGCAATATGTCTCGTAACTTTGGAGGATGCAGAATTCCTAATTTTTCTAAATCCTCTACCAACATGAAAAAGTTGGATTTGACCAACAACCTAAGTACTAAAAATGTAGATAGTAAGGTAATGATATCTTGTCTCGCAAATTTAAGTATAGAGGACAAACCGTCCCACTTGGGGACATTGACAGAGGAGGTTTCTACTCCTTCAGCAACTTGGAATACAGAATCATCTTCTGACGGAAAAATTTATAGAATAGTAGTTGCTGACGGAGACATAGACATATCCAAAGATGTTTATGTAAATGACGAAATAAGAGATGGAAATGCTAGCGGACCCCCAATCGGTACAGTAACTCAAATACATAAGAGTGGGACTAAAGGATTCATTCATGTAGCCGGAGTTGATACCGGTTTCTCTGGTAAAACTCTGGCCTTTGTAAGAAGAGGACAGAGAGTGGATGATTTCTTTGAAGGATTCTCAAATTTACAAACTCTAGACTTGCAAAATAATAGACTAGTCGGTAAAGTTCCAACATTTAAAGGAGCAAAAAATCTGACAACTGTCAATCTTACAGATAATTTATTCACCGAGTGGCCAGGCGATGTATTCACAACTACGGGATTCTTTTCTGGGGGCACTGTAAAATTAACATCTTTTGATATAAGACAAAATCCACTAGATGTAGAGGCTATTAGATCAATTATCAAGGAACTCTATAATAGCAAAAAGGCAAACGACAAATTAAGTTATTCAGGTCTAAAAATAAATCTCCAACAGACAAAGTGGAATGGAAACGGGTATGACACGAATTGGAAGAAGGATGATGTATTCTACAGTAAAATAACCAAGGAAATAGACGACCCATCTTGGGTACCTCCTACCAAGCAAGTCGATTCTGGTGAAGTTGATGAAGATGGTAATCCTATCTTCATTGAAGTTATTGATACTTCAAAGAGCCCACCGAAAATTACGGTGGTTTATGAAGATCCTCTTCTTGATCAATATAAACTACTGGTCGGGGACTATAATCTAAAACTGTCTGGTATTGTACTCTGACCGTTGAGTCGTAGTGATTAAAGTAAATTAGAAAAACTTAAGTAACTGATATGAGTGGATTAACTCGATTTAAAAACCTTTCAGAAACCGACTTAAACCTAAAGACGGCTCTGCAGAAATTATATGCTCCAGGAATAGAGAATGATATCGAAATTTTTTCTTTATCGTCAGCTATTTTATCTACCGTAATTTCTGGTCCTAAAGAGCCTGATCCAGACGCGGAGTTCCCTGTAAATACTCAGATTTATGGTTTGAAATCTGAAAAAATTACAGCGAGAAAAGGCACTGAAGATGTTCAATATGATAGAACCAGATTCCTAACTAAAACTTTTACTTTTACAAATAGTAACAGGATATACTTTAAAAACTTTTCTGTAACTGCATCAAGTACGAAAGATTCTTTCTATTCTCCTATCTACTCAAACAACGGATCAATTCCAGATATAGAGTTGGTTTATGGGGGAAGAGGATTTTATTTCCAAAAGAAAGTCTCTAGTTTATTTACAATTTTGGATGATGATAATGACTTTGAAGATACAACCGATAATGTAGTAGTCTTAAAAGATGTCGTTTTAGAAGGGATGATAAGTGGACGGACTAGTGCTAGAGCAACTCTGACATTTAAAGAAGAGACTTTCACTGATAAAACCCACGCAACAGGTGAAAATTATAAGGATTCTAATACAAGAAGATTTATTCTTATTGACATAGTTATAACAAATCCAGGTACTGGATACGGTATTTTTGAAAAATTAAAAATTAGAGAGACTACTTCTACCTATCCAGTTGATAAAAACAATTCTACTCTTACCAATACGAGCACTGCCTCAATTAGTGAGGTAAGAATTCAAAGACAAGGAGGTACTGCCTTCATCTTCCAGACTCCTATAATCAGGACAAGGGAATACTACTACGATGTGGTTAGTGCTGACTCTGATGGATTTTTCTTATTTGATAGAAAAAATGATAAGTATATTTTCTTAGACAAAGATACAGAAACATTGGAGGTTCAAGACATTGATATCAGACGAGAAGATTTTATCAGGGTAGATAATTTTAATCAGTTTAAGTTTGCTTCTTCTAGAGTATATTTGGAAGGATATGGCGAAGTATCGTTCTTTGCAAGTGGATCAATCAGTTCTAATATTACTTCCCTAGGAAATGCAGTAGCAAGAAATTTAGAATCAATCAGAACAACGATTCAAAATACTAAAAAACCACAATTAGTTGATGATGAGACTAATAAACTTGGATATGCCTATAATGGTTTCGAAGGTAAAGACGTAGCAATTTGGCAAAGAGTAGTAATTAGAGATCAAGATGGCCTACTTGCTAAAATTGCCCAAGAGGGTCTCAGTGGGGATCAAGTAAGGGATAATAGTCTTATCCCAGAATTTGTTGTCCAGAGTGGTACTAAAAAACTTACTGTACCCGGTCTATACATTAAAGTGGGTGATGTTTATAAACGTGCTTATTCAACAAAAGATAAGCCATTTTATAGCGCAGTTTCTTCAAAACTTCAAAACCCCACAGTCAATGGATCTGCAAGTTCAAATAGAAACTCACTGCCTTTAGGCACTCTCAGCGCAGAGGCATATGATTCATCTAGTCAATCTTGGTACGCTTACGACACAACTATTGCTGAATATGCCCAAAGAATCTCTGTACCAGATTCTCCACTCCCAGCAGGAGAGAACGGAGCATTCTATTTCCATAAGAATTCCGCTCTTACAATCACCGAGATGCCTAACTCAGTTGATGGGAAGAGAGTATATTCAGTTCCTCTCTTCCAAGTTGCTTAAGTCCAGGTAGGGCTGTTCTTGGTTAGAAGGCTAATATTACTAGTTCCTTTATCCAAGAACAAGAAAATATTAGATTTTGCAGGTTGATTATCTGTATAAGTAAGAGCATCCTTATACAGGTAATTATTATCCGCATCCTGCGGAATAACTGCCGGAATCTCAACCAATAACTTCGCGTTGTAGGTCGTAGAACTAACAGTAAAGTCAGGTTTTTGCGTTGGAGTCAAAGAAACAAGGATGTTAGTAATCTCCCTTGTATCAAAGTCAAAGATCAGCTTTTTATTAACCTTAAGATATTTACCACCAAGATTGTCTATTTTATCGATGTCAGTAGACCCCCAATAAACATCAAATTGTCCTTCTGCTGCCGAGTTAATATCCTCGGTAATTTTTGCTACTGGCAGTAGTTGAATGTCTTGGGTATTATATGGTGGATAACAAATCCCATTAAGGCCGGGATCAGCTGCAGATACTGATTTATCATGACCAAATGGGGTCACGATCTGCGCTGGAGGAGCAGGGATTTCAGACCCGTCCGCAAACGGATTTAATTGAGATGCTGCTGCGTTGCCCTTTATGTATAAAGAATCGGCAATTCCTAGTCCTGCTCCAGAATCAATTTTTCTAAACTGATAACCTGAACTATAGACATAGATAAGATCCACTAGATTAGTATTTGTGATTGGATTACTTATTTCTGCTTGAGAAGAGTCAATTACAACTGAGGGGAGATTGGAAAATGATAAGAAGTTATAGAAAATTTTACATTGCTTATTTCCAGCTAATGTAGTTGGGTCGGCGGTGCCGTGATCAATTGTTACCTTTGTATTTGCGGGGTCATAAGCAGTTACATAGTACGCAGTACCTGCAATCTCTATACGAGTACCAAGATAATCATCACTGTCCCCTACAACCCCGCCGAAAAATGTAGAGTCTGTGATAGATACAACTGCCGGATCGCCATCAGAAGAAATGGTCAGTTCTACTTCTTCCGCGGGTCTTGTAACTCCAACTAGGTCGTAGAAGTAATATTCTGTTCCACCCTTAATCAACCCAGGCAGGAACATCTGATTATTATCTATGTTAGGAGCGGATGTCCCCCCCGCACCAAAGTTGCTATCAGCAATTACTTTATTGGTTCCAGGGTCCACAGGAATCAAATGCTTATTCCCACTAACCGTTCCATTTACATATTTAAATTGTACAGAGAACCCTTGAGCTGCGTTGGAATTAGCAGTTACATAATCTGCCGATGTGGAGTATAGTTGGATAGTATCATCATCAAAAGTAGATACATTATCTGCCATGTGCAGGGCTTTACCGACGGTACCCGTTGTTGCAGAAGAAGTGATTATGCCATAATTATTTGCTGGAGTTCCGTAGATAAGTACGCTTCCTCCCAATCCAGCGGCATTTTCAGTGATTGTGAAGAAGGTGTAATTATCACCATCAGTTCTTACCTCGTCGGTCTGCGTTAGTTTTATTTGATCGTCTTTCTTCTGTCTTCCAATAAAGAGCAGTTTATTGTGACTATAGTCATAGTCTCGATCTGAAGACTGTGTGGTTAACGAGTTATCTAAAGCTCCATCGTATCTAGATTTGTCATAAAAATTTACAGGGGGCAACTCGCCATAGATGATCTTATAAGCCTCATAGTTATTTTCAAATTGTATTTTTTTAGGATCCGGTTCGGAATAGTTTGTTCCTACCCCTTCGAGCATATCATTCCTATTACTATATGTACCTTGGAGGTTAGGATGGAACATATAATCCTGCCAAAGCTCATCTGAGGAGTAATTCACAGGAGCCGCGTTAACAACTCTGTTTGTTAGAGCTACATAGATAGATGGCTTTGTTGTAATACCAAGATCGGGGATTGTTAAATTGCCATTAGTTTGATTAATACTGCCATTCAGATATCCTTGAGAGGAAATCCAATCATCTCCGTAGATATTTGTTAGATCGGGTGAAGTTACAATTGAGTAGGCAAGAACTTCTACTGTACTATTAAAATTGGCAGTTAAGTCTACGCTATTGGAAGCTTGCCAAGTCTCCCCATTATTACTCGTTTCAATTTTAACAATAGCCTTATAATCATTCCACTTAGCATTCTCTTCAGCCGCAAGAATAAAATCAATTTCAAATCCAGGAGTAAGGCCTGGGGATAACTTTGCCCGGTCTTGGGCAGTAATATTCGCCTCTCCTTTATCAGCGACTAAAGCATCGTAATCTGCCGGATCTTCTTGTCCGAACCAGTATCTAATTACTACAGGAACATATTGGTTAAAAGACCTTCTAGTTACTCCTTCTAAATCATTGAAGGTGGTGTTCGCATAATCCCAACTTGCGCCGTTTGCCGCAGTTCTCTGAGTAATAGGAGTACTGGTAGTTGTTTCTTGAGCTAATGTCTCATTAGAAGGTCCACCTTGAATGTAATAAGTTCTATAGCCCAAAGGATCATCTGAAGAGACTTCTTTTGTAGGTTGGGAGTAATATGTGTTTGGATCTGTCGTATCAATGGCAGTTTTCCAAGAACCTTCTATTGCTCCAGTAGTTGAGTCATATCCGGTAATTTCAAAATAATCAATTCTAATATGGCCGGAAACCTGCAATAAGAACTTTCCAAAAACATCATTAGAAGATGCTCTCTTCATCCAAAAGTCCATCTTCAAACCCCAATTGTAGGGATTAGGCACAGCGCGTGGAAGCGAATAAGAGAAGGAAATATTTCCGTCTCTGACTACGGGGAAGGAAGGGTTTGTAAATGCGTTAGTTCCACTATACTCCTCTCTTCCTCTATAGTCTCTTTTGTACGCTCCGGCCCACCACCATTCTTTTTCAATATCAGGTACAAATTCACCGTCTTTGATATACCCTACTCTATGCGAATTTTTAATTTCAGTAGGTGTGGACGGGATAAAGTCCGGCCCATTTTCAACGAGGTCCGTTGAATCGTTTTCATCTTTATTTAGATCATGAGTATAGAACGGAGGGGGATTGGTATGAGAATATAATTTACCTGTTTCTGTACCATTGTCGGTCTCATCTAGAGGAACAACATATTTAAACATAGAAGTACCCTGTCCTTGAAACACAGTACCTCTTCCAGCAAAAAACTCTAGTTGTTTGATTCTATCAGTAATTCTTTGTCTGGGATTTACAAGAGGAGTTAAATTACCCGATTCTGTCTCTAAGTTAAGAGAACTATTATTTAAAATTGCAAGGTCTTCATTCTTAAGACCGTAGTTAATAATACCGTCTAAAACCTCAAGGTCTGGGAATAAAAATTTTCCTTCTGTCTGTTGTTCAGCGGGATCTTGGATGTCTAGAAGTACCTCACTAAGGGCCTGTGAAGGATCCTCGATGTCAGAAAGGGCTAGATCTCTTACTAAACCTCTATACTTTACCTCTGTTTCCAAAGGTATTTTTAATTGGTTGAGAGGAGGCAGTTTTGTTGATACTTTTACTCTTCCCGTTTCAGAGTATCTAGCCATAATATTTACTTATGCCGAACAGTAGTGATAGTTATCTTTAAACCTATCACCTTGAACTGTAAAGGTCGGAGTAAGCATGGATGACTGACTTGACGAAGCCGGAACGGACGATTTCATCGTAGCCAAAATTGACATGGCCTACTGATTGATTGGAGCCGAGACGGCGGAGGGCATCGGAAAGACCATCATTGCCATAACGATTTGATAAGTCGCGCTGAACTACGTCACCAAGCAGGGCGATGGAAGAGCTATCACCCAGGCGAGTGAGGATTGTCATCACCGAGTGGGTGGTGGCGTTTTGCATCTCGTCAGCAATAATCATACATCTATGCAACGACCGCCCACGTAGGTGCTCGATTGGCAGGAACTCAATGATCTTTTTCTCAAGGAGGTAATCGGCCTTACCCTTTTGCATGAATACGGCTAATGAATCGCGAATTGGCATGATGTGAGGAGCAATTTTCTCCTCAAGATTACCAGGCAAGAAACCAATCCCCTGCTCGCCTGGCGTGGAGACAATTGGTTTTACGTAGTAGATTTTTTCAATCTCTCTCTTGTGGAGTTTTTCACAAGCGGCATGGATGGAGAGCAAGGTTTTTGCTGTGCCTGGCGGCCCGGTAAGAATCGTCAAGGTTTTTGTCTTCAGATACTTCATGGCATCAACCTGGGATGGGTTCATAGGTAGGAGGGGCTTATGCTCCTCGAACTTGGGGTTTGATGCCTGGATCATGTCACCTTGCTCGATTCTTTGACGTCTAGAGGATTTTCTTGCCATGGGGAATTGTAATTTCCATGATACGAAAAAAGACCCAGAGAGATGCTACCATCTCTTCTGAGCCTTGTGGATTTATATGTCTCTAAAGGACATAAAATGTTTTCGTATCCTGACAAACTTTAAACCACTCTGACCTTAAGTACAGAGCCGGTTCTGTACATCCCACCAACAGGGACGGGGGTAGCATCTGCAGCCGCAGCGGTATCATCTGCGAACTCTCTCAACCCAGTAAAGTCAATTCGGCTAAAATTCACAGGGACCACTGATCTGTCACCAAGCCGTCTTACCACTCCTGTGGCATCGGCATAATACACCTCGTCAAGTGGCTCGTTGACAAATAACTCCCCTCTGTACATAGTGGAGGAGTCATTGTCATGAAGGTTTTGGAGATAGGCTTTGTCGTGGGTAGAGTCAGCAGTAAATCTGACTCCCCAACGGTGAAAAGGAGGTTCTGGAGTAGCGGGCATATTCCTGCTCTAAATATCTAGTTATATTAGTCTTTAAACTTTAAAACTATTGCTCTGGTAAAAGGTAAAGGTTGGTTTTTAACCATAGCCTTTAACCTGAGAACATGATATAATTACTTTGTAAGTAGTCTCAGAGAAGTATGTATCCTCGCACCATCGTCGTACTCGGAGCCGATCGAGTTGGCAAATCCACCATTGTTAAGAACACTCAGAATGAGTTAATCTCTCGGGATATATGCGTCCGTACTCTTCACTTCTCTGGACCTCAACCCCATCACCATACCCCCATCCAGCAATACCTCGATCCGTTCCAATCTGCCCTTGAGGAAAAAGCCCAAGTAGTAATTTGTGACCGTGGGTTTTCGGAAGTCTGTTTTTATGAAAAGTTCCGCCGTCATCTTGAGATCTCTGAAGAATGGGCTAACTCCGCCGAGTCATATTTCGCTGCATATAGCTACATGATTAAAGTATTCCTCATTGAGCGTACTTGGGAGTGGAGTCGACCACACCATATCATCGAGTTGAACACTCTCTATCCTGGATGCTCTGATTATTATCTCGATATGCAACTTAAGGCTCGGGAGAAAGAACACGAGGAGTACTATGCATATATGAAGGATTACCTCTATAACCGTTCTCTCCTCTCTAAGTATGAGATTATTTCCCCTACCTCGGCAGATTTCTCTTTGGCTAACATGGTTTAAAGATAACTGAATAGATATAGGAATATTACCCCTATGGCAACCGTACTTAACACTGGTCTTCATCGCAAGATCGGTATGGAGTTTGAATATAAGATCTCCTTCCAAGAGTTCCTAGGAGAGGCTATTGCCTCCCCTCTAGTCTCTTCTTATAACACCGGGGCAAATACCCCCGCAGCTCGTATAGCGGCCAAGAATGCTTTTGTCGCCTGCGGACCTTCAATGGGCTTCGAGGCTAAAAAGTTTGCCTATGCAACTCTTGAGTTGGTTGTAGGGGCACTTGTTGCTAATGCCAACGTTCCCGTTGCTGACAAAACTGCTCTCAACGACCAACTTGTCAACATCACTCGCTACGTCGGTCTAGAAGGCGATGGTGACTTCCACTTCATGGTAGCTACCTTCAACCTCGCTGAGACTGTTTCCGCTGTCATCGCTGAAGTAGTCCCTGCTCCTCAAGCGCCCACCGGAGTGATTCAAACTCTAACCCTCCTCGATGGAGGTAGTGGATATACGGATACTATCGATGGAGTTGGTGATGGCGTAATCCAAGTAACCTTTACTTCCACCGAAGATACCAACCCCGCCGGATATACTGATGGTCAAGGCGTGGTATCTATCGCTGCTGGTGAAGTGATTAGTATTGATACAATCGCTGCCGGCGGAGCTGGATTTAGTGTTGGTCAAATTGTAGCCATTGTTGCTGCCGGAGCGGATAATGGCGATACACTTGCCTTCGCTGAAGTAACTGCTGTTTCATAATCCAGGTAAGATGTGTCTAGTCTGTATCGTTGCCGAGCTAGAGTAGCCTATAAACCCTTCAAATCTGATAGGGTTGTTGTCTTTGAAGAAAGACAGATTCAGGATCTAAGTGTTAAACTCAAGGGTATAAATACTTTTTCCTCAGCAAACTCCCAAGGCAATACCTCAGGACAGGCATATACCTCTGGTCTATCTCAATCAAAATGCCAGGTTACCCTCTCAGATCCATATCTGACAGGGATAGCCTGGCCTGCTTTGTTTGATGCCGCTTCTATGTGGTCTGCATCTAACACCATGCAGACAAATAATATCATCATGCGACCATGCGGAGAGGGCGAAGATCCAATCAAGGATAAGTGCTATCCCTACTCGTCCATAGATGACCAGTCCCTCTCCTCATCGGCGGATAGCTCTAGACCTCTGAAGGATACTTATGCCCATATAATCATATCGTTATGGTACGATGTAAATGGGACCGCTTTTGGTACTGATTATTACTTCAAGGTAAATAGAATCAGTATCAATCATGGTTCAAACTTCCCATCAGTGACACTGAGTGGCACGGATCCACGTGCAGTTGTCTTCAACCAAAACCTCATCAATGTTAAGTTTGATGAAGGAATGACAGTTGAGGAGGCTTTAAAAAAGATCGCTGAAGAGAGCGGATATAAGGCAAGTTTCTGTGTCCCACCGGGAGGATCGGCAAACTCCCCTTACACGATCCCTCGCCAACTCATCTACAAGGGCGTTACGCCCGATGAGGCGATGAAGAGAATTATTGGTGCTACCGGTGGATCTATGCTTTCCCTCCCTATCAAGGAGTACGGAAATAGGGTAAGTGTTTGCAGCCGAGGAGAGATCACCGGAAGTTGTACTGTATTCTATTTGGGTAAGGGTCTCTACGAAGCCTATACCATCGATGGCGAGCCACCGGTGACCTGGGGTCAGAATAACACCCAAACCGGCGCAACTATCAACGACGCTGATCCGTATGTCTCTGCAAGTTTCGCCTCTGAAAAATACTCCCTCAAGGAGGTTATTAAAGAGAAAAGAATAAAGGCTCTTGAGAAAGTTAAAAAAGTTACCTTCCCAGATCTATTCAAACCCTGTGAGAAGAGATGCCAGGGCCCAAGATCCGATGGATATGGCTGGGCAGGGAGTAACTCTCCTGTGGAAAATAAAAGATACACCAAGGTAAATCTTTATGGCATAGCTCCTAATGGCACAAGTGCTATCTCCTATCTTCCTGGCAAGGTAGAGAGTGCCTCACAGGAGGAGGGGAGAGTTGTCATTAAGACTGAGATGTGGTTCCAGGTCTGTAAAGACGATAAGTCGGAGAAGTGTTTTAGCCGCTGGATCTACCAAGAATCCACCAATCTCTCTGAGGTAAAGATCAAGAATGGCGATGAGGTAAAACCCTCCCAGCCAATTGGCTCCTCGACTAGTGACAAGAAAGAATTGACTAGGTTCTATATCAATGGCCATGATAACTCAGAAGTTACCATCGATCCACAACTCATCTGGAATTTTGCCGCTCCATTGGAGACGGTTTCTGATGTAAGAAATAAGAACGCCCCTACTGGCCCGGGTAATAATGTAGTAAACCCCGCTCCAAAACAGTCATTAAAAGACTGGAAAGCAACCACAACTGCAAAACCATCTAAGGTTTTATTAATGGCTGGTCATGCTGATTTTCCATCTGGGGCGCCTAATGAAAGAGAGTTGAATATAGAATTGGTGAAATGGGCACAACGTAATGCCCAGGCATATGGCATCTCTGACTATATTGAGGTGTATCTACCATCATCATCAAATATTCCAGAAAATGACCCACGATCTCAATTTAGTAAAACCTCACAGGCAGCGGGCGCTGGTAAGCAAATAATAGAGATTCATAATGATGAAACAAATGGACATAGCGGTGTAATACCACCCACTGCAGGAAAAAGAATTTGGCAATTAGATGACGCCCTCTCATCTTCGTATGGTTCATTTAGTGTTAATCATAGAGATGGACTTGGTGTTCCTAAAAGAGGTGGAACGATATTAGAAGTGGGGAGGATGAGCCCAGATGTACAAAGAATAGTTACTTCTGGATCAACTGCTCAAAAGGAGGGATTATATAAACAACTCATGGATCCCTTAATGAGATCCATAGCACAAGAAAAAGCTCGGAATGCTGGAACCGCCACTCCTTCTCCACAACCTACTCAAGGGTCTAATGAGTCTGGTGGGTCTGGTGGGTTTGACGGATTTGTCGGCAGAGTAGGTTCTACTGGACGTAGTACTGGACCACATGTACATATTCAAGAATCCACCAGTAGTACTCTAACTGAAGCACAACTTAAGGAACTTGCGGGAAAATATGTAACTGTCTCTGGAAAGTCTTTAACTTCATACACCCAAGGAGACGGATTCGGAGCCGGAAGAAATCATGGAGGTCTAGATTTTCCAATAAAAGAAGGAGA
>Ga0196905_1000017_pt1 | contig 56184 bp, 74 predicted proteins | sample CB_VirMetaG_3_FD_169098 | JGI IMG/M metagenome (GOLD analysis project Ga0196905, IMG submission 169098) | Freshwater to marine saline gradient viral communities from Chesapeake Bay - CB_1508_1S Viral MetaG (v3) (version 3) | ecosystem: Environmental > Aquatic > Marine > Coastal | place: USA... | reverse complement strand
ATTGCGCCGCTACCTAAATCAAAATAAGTTTCCCCATCACCTGTGGTGAAATTGAAAGACCTTAAGTCAATCCAAGATAGTTGGTCTGCTTTTGCAAAGAGTGAAAAAGTATATGCTGTCGATGTTGATACTGTGACATTTACGGAAATTGCGACTGCCCCTGTTCCACCCGCGCCACTATCTTGCAGAGTAACCGCAGAATTGGCTTGCCCGTCAGGCCCGGTAACATCTAGTGCAAGTGTCGCTGTGCCAAATTTACTCCAACTCGCATTCGTAAAGTCCTCCGAATACGTCACCAAATTCGTAGACTGAGGCTCCACCAGACACCGCTTGACCCACGATGAGCCGTCCCAGATGTGGTTGTCCTTGCGCAACTCGCCTGACGCCGCTGTCTGCAATGTGCCTGTGTTGTCGGTATATGTAGCAGTTCCCGCCCGCGTGTGCGTCAGAAGGCTGGCGGCTGTCGATGTTGCCCCATTCGCGCGGTACTTATCCGCCTCGAAGTCAGCAATGGTCTGCGGGGTTTGACCGCCGATGTTATACAAAACAAACGGATTTCGTGACCTCCCAAACAAAGGAAAGTTACTATATTTTAACCTAGAGTTACCTGAGTTTGGGACTCTAATTTGCATTAGACAGCCATGTAGAAGAGTTCAGAATCACTGCGGAAAGCCACAGCAGATACGTCTTGACCTGTAGCAATGACAATAGCATCATTAGGTGCAAGATAGAAACCCTGATCGAAGTCCAGAGAACCTGTAGATTCTGTGGTCAGGTACATAGGATTCACAGATTGATTCTGAAACACTGTATCTGCCGTGGTAGTAGTGACAGATTCCCATGCAGTAGTACCGATAGTTTGGTTAGCCATTTAGTTGTTCCTTAAATATTAGCTAGTTATATGAAAAAAGAAGTATTTGTCAAGTCACCATTTGACTTTATCGGCCCAATAGGCAGCAGACATTTTACCTTTAGAGATATTCTTTGAATGTCTTGCCTTAAAGGATGCCCGTTTTTTCTTCATTCTTTCTGATTCACCTGATTTAGGTTTACCTGCTGTAGATGCGCCTTGTTCCCCAAAACGAATAGTTTTAATCTTGTCACCTTCTTTAGCAACAACAATATGAGACTTCTTGGGATGGTTAGGAGTGCGCTTAGGCTTATTATACCCTGAAACACCTGCTCTTGCAAGTCTAGGGTCTTTCTTACTTTTTTCCGGCATTGCGATTCCTTGGGAACGATCTGTTAGTCTTCTTGGTTTGTACATTCAGGTTCTTGCGGGAGTTATCTTTTGGGTTCCCATTTTTATGGTTAACATCTTTACCCGCAACATTCACACCAGAAGATTGTAGCTTTCGTCTTGCAGCTTTTCTCTTAGCATTGTCACCATTAGAACCTGCAGCTACTTCCTTACGTCTCTTGGCTGTAGCGTATTCGCGTACATAATTTCTCACATAATTCTTAGACGAAGGCATATATTAAATCTCCGAGTTATATTCTGCAACTTTTTTACAGACCTCAATAAAAAATTCTAAATCTGTTTCACCACGCCAAGAGTTTAAACAGTTGCATACCAGTTGAATATTGTCTTTTGTGTATGTGCCGCCAGCTTTTATTCGGTCAACAGAAACATTATAAGGAAATTTAGTACCCTTTTCAAGCAAGCACGTCATAGGTATTCCAGAAATAGCGCATCTATAATCTTGATCTTCTAAAATCTCTAGAAGTTCTTCTACAGAAAGAAGTGCACGTTTTTTGCCCCCTGCGTACAATAGTCGCCTTAAGTACCTCTCCCAATTACCTGAAATTTTTTCGTACTGAGTTTCTGTAGTTACAATTTTACTTTTATATTTCCACTTACCTTTGCACTCTAAAGAACAAAACCTCTGCACTTTGTTTTTAACCTTGACTTCGTATTTTTGCCCGCAAGTATCACAAATCCTAACTAAGGTGTTTCTTACGTAGTTTTTACTTGAAGGCATACAGCACCTCTTATTTGCTACGACGAGCCATCATACTTGCTTTTCGCTGTGCCATACTGTTTTGTGCTGAGGCTCTTCTGCTCTTTAAAGGTGCATTGGTAGGGCCTTTTATTTTAGATGCACTTGGCTTAATCTGCACTGCTTGCTTGGGTGGCCTTTTAGTGTTACGGTGTTTGTTTCCTGCCTTTATTCTGGACAGTTCGGCTGGAGTAACTTGTCTAGCTTGAATCCCTCTGTTTCTAGCGGATGCACCAAGGGCTTTAGCTTGAGACTCGGTTAATGGTTGCTTTCTACCAGTACTTCTAGCTTGATTTTGTGCTAGCATTGCATTAGCTTGATTTTGTGCTTGAGTAGGTTTAGCATTGACTGTTGGTCTTTGGGCAAATGTACGATTTATTGTGGTTTTGGGTTTAGTTGGTCGATTCGGTGGTACGCTCATGGTTTTTTCCTCCTAAAAATATTTATAAAACCGAGTATCATATCTCTTGGTGTAGGTAGTAGCCAACCTAGGATCGCCAAGAGTATTATCCAAGGAGGTAACTCATTCACAACTACAGTCTCTACTCTATCAGCTTGTACCTTGTTGGTATCCTGAGACTGTCTAATATCTCTAGCCTGTGGCCTGACTATCTTTTGGTCCCCCATGACGGTCGATGTGCCAATGGTCTGTTGGTTGTTCTTCCCAATCTGAGTATTCGCTGCTACGTTGGGGCCTCCCCCCGTAAGTAGACTGAGAGCTTGAGTTCCGCTGCATCCCGTTAGACTTACCCCACCAATCAATGCCAAAAGCAAGAGCAGAGTACGTAAAGACAGGCCAGACAAGAACTTCGACAAGGTTTATATCCTTTGTTTCAACCAGATAAGCAAACCAGATAAGAAGTGCTACGGCTAACTCTCTCTTGTAGGTTTTCTTACTGGTGAGGGTTTCTCTGGGATCGTTCGATAGCATCTCTAATAGCCTTTAAATTTTCATCAATTCTAGCTAACATAACTGCTTGGCTTTGAATGTTCGCCTCGATAGTTTCAATACGTACTTCATGACGGAGTAGTTGATTAGCGTTATTGTCTACGTCGTTACGAAGAGTTGCAACAAACCAAATAAGAGCAATAGTCTGGGCTATTATTGCTAGGATGAAAGAAATAGGTACACTTTTAGAAAGATGCCACTCGTCAGTCATTAGTAGTACCTCGAAGACAATTCAAAGTGAGGAAGATCATAGAAAGTACCCTTATAGTTTTGTACCAATCCTTTAGTACTACCTTGCCATTCACGGAGGTCATGTACCTGCCAGTTACCACCCCAACGAAGAGGTACGTTAACATTCTTGCAAGCCTGAATAAAAGCATTACCTAGCGGATAGAAGTCATCAAAGTCCCAAGACACAGGGTAGGGTACAATATCAATCGCATGTCCTGTCAAGTGTCTGGACTTAAGTGTTTGAGATTTGCCTTTTTTAAAAAGAAGTCTTTGTTCTTGAATAGTTCTAAGACCATCAATAACCATAAAATCTTTATCAGAAATACGAAGAGCCTCGTGAGCTACCGCCACAAGGTCTGGATGAACACCATCAAGATTTCTTAAACTTCTTCTAGAAAAACTGTAGCTCATTCAAAAAATATCTTTCTTATCTAAGAACCCTTCAAGATACATTGCTTGTTCCACATGACTCAAGCTGTACCTAACTCCAGTCTTAGCCTCAATGGCAGAACGAACGTAGAATACATCTGATCTTGGTATATGAACTCTACGAAGCTTACCTTCATCTTCTTCAGCAAGTGCTTTGTAGAATTCTTCAATCACATTATCTGATTCATAATATTTAACCACAACCTAGTTATATCCTTTTCTAGTAGTAAGTCAAGCTACAAATGTAGTTCATGGGAATTTTTTAGTCTTAGCTTAAGATGACACCCATGTATCATCATTTGTTGGATGAAAGATATTGATATGAAGAAAAAATTATTATCTAGTACTTGAAATCTAAAATCTTTATCCTATATAAGAATACTAATGTATATACATTAGTTATACTTAAGTATTATTAGTTATTATATTAGTTATATAATAGTTATACTTAAGGATACTTAAGTAATAACACTAGATATATACCGCAGGTTAATACTAATGTACTAATGTTATATACCGCGAGTTAATACCTGCGTTAGTACTAGTGTATATACTTATGTTATAAGAAATTATATCCACCTCGTGTCAAAAGTCAAGTACTTTTTTACCTTTTTATGAAAATAATTCACTACTACCGTTAAAATAATTACGGGCACAAGACCTCACCCTGACCTCTAAACACCTCTTATCCAGAATATTGTCTTACATAAGCCCCACCACTGATACTACAATAGCCCGTAGAGGCCCTCAGAGGCACCCTACAGTGCGAAGTCGACCTTTCCCTAGGGTACCCTACCTGAAAGCATCTAAACGCACTCCTGAGCAAGCCCTGAAACACAAGTTATTCCTTAGCTACCCACACTTATAACCCCATAATAAACAATAACCATGCAGGATTTTTACATTTGGACCTTACTTGAGTACCTAAACTTTAGTTTATTAGCCCTTTTATACCATCTATAACTTTGGTTTATGTGACAAAAGTGCCTTACAGACTCTCAAAATCCCCCCGCTGTCATTGGTGGTATATATATACGTAGGGTACCCCCCATGGACCATGCACCCCCGTACCCACTACATCTAGTAGGCTATCCACTAGCTATCCACAAGATATAGACTAGCTATCTAGTAGCTACCAGTTAGCTATCCGTTAGCTATCCACTAGCTACCAACACTTGTTTCCTGAGAGTGAAAAAAGTTTCCTAGTACTACATTTGGAGAACAAAGCGGGAACACGATAGGGCATGTATCAATTCTGTATCAATTCACAGGGTTATAACGTAACAAAATGTAAAACATTCGGAAACTTGAATATGAATCACCTCAGAGTAGAATCACCACACTATGACACACTTGTAACAATCCTCACGAATGAGAACAAAAGGTGAAAATCGCCACAGAGGCCCCAGAATCGCCCCAGAATCGCGTTAGTGTTTTTCAGGTACCTAGGTTCATAAAAATCAGACTTGCGGATTCAAGGGTTAAGTATTTGATTTTATTCACTTTTTCAAAACAGCCTAAAAATTATTCGTTCAATCGTTAAACTACCCTATTGACTCTGATTCGATCCTATGCCTCGCGCGTACGCGTTCCTTACTAGGCAAAAAGACAACACATTCAAAAACTTGAATATCAACCAGAGTTTGAGAACAAAACGAGAACGCAAAAATAATTGGTTCAATCGTTAAACTATCCATTGACTCTGATTCTCGTTTTTCAGATACGTAGGACTCGTTTTGTGTTGTTGTTGTTGTGTTTCCCCCCGAATAGGCGTCCCTAGGGACTAGCCGAAAGGGATTGCCCTATAGATGACCGCGCAAGCGTTCGTACGGGTATAGCGGTCAGATACCGCGGGATTATGTCAGTGTTCTTATTTATGTGTCGCTCATTCTGGGCGTCACTATGTGAGAACAGAAAACTAGGTAAAGGAACCTAAGAGATGACCAATGCAATTTCTTTCGACTTCGTCACGCAGTCTCAACTTAACGCTGCCTTCCTGAGCGCTCAGAAGGCACACAAGGATACCGTCAAGCGTTCTCGCGACAATCTTGGACGCGTTGAACTTGAAACAGTCATGCCTGCTATTCTTTACGGTGTTGACAGTGGGTTTGACATCCAGCCTCTGGCAGACGTAATCAAAGCAAACAAGTTTTCTGCCATCACAAAACGCGCCGTTGTGGCATTGTTTCCCGCTCACACTCTTATGATCAATCCAGAGACAAAACGCGCGTCTTTCGTACGGAATGAGGGACAATCTGCCATTGTCGCACAGGACAAGTTGGATATCCTGAAAGGTATCCTTGCCAGTGGTGACGGGATCCACTGTGACCAAATGAAAGCGGCATTTCCTGAGCCGGACTTGTCCCATGATGCAAAAGTGGCAAAAGTGGCCAGTGCCTTGATCAAGCGGATGGAAAAGGATGGAATAACCAAAGCGGACATTCTGGCCTATCTTAACAAGGCTTGAATTTGAATATTGGATAAGCCCCTAGGTAAACGTCTAGGGGCTTTCTTATGTTCAAACGGAGAGGTTTCCCATGGGAAAGAACGCGAGGAAAAGAGAGGCACGCAAAGCCTATGACGCTATGTCTGAAGGTGATGCGGCATATTCAAAACTTCCATACGCTTTTCATGTAATTGAATACAAGGACGGTCAACGCAGACATTTGAAATTCGTTTCCATCACGGCATACAAGAATTACCTGAAGGAATTTCACGGAGGTAAAAAACCGTCTAACCTTGTTCTGGTAGGCAAAGATTACATTGCAGAACTAGACGACACCAAGGGCAAGGCAATGCGAACTAGAGCAACAAACAAGGGTGTCGGCTTGCATAACGGAAAAAGGCTTTCTACCCCTAGTTTTAATGACAAGGCACCTAAGAAACACACTCAAGACGGTTACAAGGTGTCAGACTGTGACGCTTGGGAATCGCAGAACAAGGATCACAAGGCAAAGCAAGCCATAGAGTCCGGACAAGTAAGAGCGTCACACAAGGGAAAACTTGAGGCTATACGCCAAAAATACCGTACAATCTAGGGGAGAACCAAAAACCAAACGAATCAGCCTAGGGTAGAAATGCCCTAGGTTTTTTTGTGCCTGAAGTCTGAGGGCACTACTGTGACATGGCATGGGCCGGACATGGGCCGCAGACAGTGAATGAATACCTAGGGTGTCTTGTGGTACCCTAGTTGTGTGTTCACTAATATACCAATGGAGAAATGAGATGAAATATTCTGTCTATGTTGAGGGTACGTGTGTCATGTCATGTCGTGACTTGGAACGTGCAAAGAAAGAACGTGACTTTTGGCGGTATGAACCGTGTGAGGATGTACTCAAGTGGGGTGGATTCAAGTACACAACTAAATATGACGCCTTCATACTTCCACACGGAAAGGACTAATATCATGGGTAATTACTACGCATCAGAATGTGGTGGTGGCTTTGGTGTATTCACTCGCGCTGGGTTTCAAGTCGGTGGGTGGTGGCCATCCCTTGAGGTGGCGCAACAGGTCGCAAAGCTCTTGAATGAGGAGACAAGCAAGTGACTAACAATCAATCTATCTTCATCTCTGAGGCAGGTGCATACCGTGCGCTTGCTGGTGTCATCCTGTCACGTGGGCATGACATGGATCGTGGCTTGAAGCGTGGGAAAATTCGTCGCGTATTCCGTCGTGGGTGCTTCATGGGGTATGGCGTGGTGTATGAAGGGAAGGTGCTTAGTGATTAAGTTAGGGGAACGTGACGGCTATACTCTTGTGTGGTTTGCCACTAAAGAGGAAGCCTTGCAGTTTAATCAAGAGTCCTATGCCTACAACCATTTTCTCACAGAGGAACAGGGTGGGTATGTCTGGAATATGGACTGGATAGGTGATGAAGGAGATTACCATGTTTAACGAAGAATTCGAAATCAACCTGTACGCTATGCTCGTGGGTTGTGGTCAATACTCTACTGACTCAAGTGACGTGATGGATCAGGAGTGTGAAGAGTATGTGGAAGGCATCAACATGGACACCGTGATAGGTGCAATGCGTGAGGAATGGACATGAAAGTATATCTTTTCATTATGAGCCTGTGGAACCCATCTACTGATGTGTATGATGATTACCTGCTGGACTATAACTTGAGTGCACAGGACTGCATCGAAATGCTTAATGACTTTGCAGTATCGCACAATCCCAATGTGTCATTCACTTGCGTGGCTCAGGCTGATGAGTGACGACATGAAATATCTCTTGGGCACCATTGGTTTGGTGTTCATCTTACTCGTGGCAAATATCAACTGAAAGGAGAACTAACATGAGTGAAATACTGACGTGGGTTGTTAACAAACACCACAAAGGAAACATAAACGTGACGTGGGTTGTGACCACTGGCGGGTGTACCCCTGAGTTGATAGGTGTACCCGCTCGCATCCGCGAAGTTGATGACGACACAGGGGAATACGTACTGGACTTCCTTGATGGCTCGTCAGAGCGGGTGAACCCTGACTGGATTGAAATTCTTGACTGAGAAAGGAACTAACATGATTACTATCAAACTCGGTGACGTGCGTGTATGCCCTAAGCCTGACAATATGCAGAAGCATAGCACAATTACCACACTCATAGCAGAAAATCCCTATCGGCGTATTCATGCAGAGGATGGGAAGCTGTTTGTACTTGTGCATGGGGTACCAACTGAAGTACAATTCGTAGCATAAAGGAGACTCACGATGGACTATGTTATCTTCACTTACGACAAGAACTCTGACATTCACATGGGTGCAAGGTTCTACAGGCATATCGACACCCTACGTGCAATGGGTAAACTCAAGGGTAAGATCATCAAGACGTTTGGCATGTACGATGGGGTAATTGAGGATAGTTTCATTGCCCATCGTGAGGACTTCTACAACCATATCTTAAACTCTGGATACGTGAGTGAGCAAGAATCTTTCTTGATGGTACCTGAGGACCAGAGACAACCTGTATGGCTGGAGTATCAAAGGAGTGGTGTGACTGAGATGTTGGGACGTATGCAGTCCTCTACTGAAATGCCTATGACCTTAGGTTGGACCTACCGCCCTGATCTTAAACTCTACTTCTATGTGTAAGGAGAACTAACATGTCTTTTCAAATCGGTGATCGTGTTCGTGACAATGGTGGCTATCCTTCATGTAATGGTGGCCGTATAGGCACTATCATAAGGCAATATGCGGCAGGTTGGTTAGTTGAGTTTAGTAATGGTACAGATTGGTACTACCAAGAACATGAGATGATTAAGTTGGAGGAAGAAATGGAACAGGAATATATCCCTGAGGTTGGTGACGTTGTTAAGCTCAAGTCTGGTAATGTGTTCTCAAGTGGTCATGAGACTGCCGTGATCCGTCATATTGACAAATCTTCATGGGGAGAGACACGTTGTTGGTTCAAAGGCTTAGGTACATGGTCTACAACCTATAGTCTAATCAAGGCAGGTGTGGAGGAGGTAAAGAAAGTGCAAACTAAATTCAAAGTTGGTGATACTGTGTGGATGTACCACGGATACCATACATCTGTACCAGTCTACAAAGTTATAGAGACACGTGATGGTTTATGGGGCAATACGGACTACAGACTGGATGGTTATCCCTACTGGACTGGTGAAGACAGCCTGCGAGAGTACAACCCAGAAGAAAGCAACCCTTTGTGTGTGGATGACTTTGTTACCACTGACTCTCAAACTGTACCGATGAAGGTGCTTAGTACCTCTGGCCCTTTCATCAAAACTCACAACAATGGTTGGTCGCATCACTCCACATACACCAAGTATGAACCGTGTGAGGCTGTACTCAAGTGGGGTGGATTCAAGTACACAACTGAAGATGCTTACTCAGGTCTTATCGACTTCCTGCCTCAGAGTGTAGCTAAGTTCTGCTATGACCCACAGATCAAGGTAGAGGGTGACAAGCTCAAGGTGTCCCTGTACCAGAACCGTGTTGATTGGGAGCGTGGCCGTAGGACTGTACTCAAGGTTGGTCGTGCAGTACGTATGGTATACCCACACTTCACTGACAAAGAAGTCCAGACATGGGTGGACAAGATCAATCACAAGTTCTCACCACGTAACTACACCTTACATACAGGCACAAGCGCAGAAGACTTTGTTCATGCCTACACACACAAGCAATCACCCTATGAGAACCCACGTACTACATCTAGTAGGAAGTGCCTTGCGGATAGCTGTATGCGGTATGACTTCGTGGGTAATGAGGGTTTCGATTGGCATCCTGTAGAAGCATATGCCTCTGGTGACTTCATGATTGTGTGGACCGAGGATGATGATGGTCGTATTGGTTCTCGTGCTGTAGTCTCTGTTCATGGTGACAAGTGGGTTGCTGGTCCTGTCTATGGTGTCTGTGAGAAATCTCTTGACATGATCGAAGAGTATATCACCAGTCACGATGGGTACTTGTTCAAAGACAATAAGTACTGGACAGGTGCCCGTGTATGCAAGCTAAATGATGGTTGTAATCGTTATGTAGGCCCACACTTCGACAGTGGTGAGTACCTTCGTGATGATGGTAAGTTCTTTGTTGTTGACCCGAATGGTTCCATTGGTACATCAGACCACCAAGGTTACTTCGAGTATGATAACCGTTCAATGTGCTATGCCTGTGACTGCCGTGAACACTCTGATTATATGCTGCACAGTGAAGATGGTCATGCCTACTGCGAGGGTTGCTACCATGAGCGTTTCACCTTCTGCGAGGAAGATAACTGTGAGATCAACGCAGATGATGCAGTGTATGTGGCCTTCAAGAGGTCTTACGGTACAGGTTACATGACAGTACATTCTGACTATGCCGTACAGTGCTCTTATTCTCACGAGTGGTGGCATATCAATGACATCGTAGAAGACTACCACGGTGATCCAGTGTCACCAGAGTACGCTTATGGTAACCTGTCAGTGTGTGAATCCTCAGGAAAATGGTGTGAAGCTGACGAAACTGTTGTTGTAAGTGTTGACAACGAGCAACAGGTATGGCATAAAGATGAACTGTCTGATGATTACGTAGAGTCAGATGGTGTCTACTATCTCAAAGAAGAATTAGAAAAGGGGGCAGCGTAAATGTCGTATGCCAATCAACCCGTAAGGGAACTTAAGACTATGGGAGATACAGAACTCCTACTTTCAATGATGTCGTACAAGAGACCAGAAGGTACGATGACACAAAAGATATTCTGTGAGAGGTTCTTGTATCCTGTCATGGGTGAGCCTGATCGTGATGGCAACTACATCCATGTGGTGTACAATGATGATGGTTCCGCACCTAATATCTGTTTCACTGCGCATCATGATACCGTGCACAAGACAGAAGGTATGCAGAAAGTATTGTATGATCCACACCTAGACGTTGCATACATTGACCATAACGAGTGCTTAGGTGCTGATTGTACCACAGGTATCTTCCTAGTGCTGCGTATGATTGAGGCCAAGGTACCCGGTATCTACGTTGTTCATGCTGGTGAAGAGATTGGTTGTGTGGGTTCTACTGCACTAGTACGTGACTATCCCTCATGGCTCAGGAACACTGATGCAGTCATTAGTTTCGACAGGTATGGTACCAAGTCAGTCATCACACACCAAATGGGACGCCGTACAGCCTCGGAGAGCTTCGCTGAGAGCCTTGCTGAGGTCTTGGGTATGCCTAACCTACTGCCTGACCCTGATGGCTCTTACACGGACTCTAATGAGTATATAGATGTTGTAGGTGAGTGTACTAATATATCCGTAGGTTACTACTCTCAACACACCAAGAAAGAGTACCAAGACGTAGGCTATGCAATCGAACTCAAGGATGCACTAATCACTGCTGACTGGTCCAAGCTACGGTTTGAACGTCTTGCTGGTAGCCTTGAGTATGATGGTTACTATGGTGGGTACTCAGGGCGTGGATGGAAATCTTATAACAGACCTGCTGAAGATGACACAGCTTATGCGAACATTGCTGAGTTGATCTATGACAAGCCAGATGAGGTTGCTGCACTACTTGAGGCATGGGGTTTTGATGTTGCTGACCTTGAAGACGGCATAGAACAACTAACAGACTATTCGGAGATACCCTTCTGATGCAGTACAGTGTGAGAGAATATGACGAGAACTTCAAGATGCGTGAGTACATCGTGAACAAGATAACTGACGTACCACACAGGCAGGATTGCAAGTACGTAGTTAGGGAAGTGAAGAGTGCTTGTGATGGTCATTTAGAGTTTGGAGATATAATAGACTGCTACACCCACCACTAGAATAGCCCTGAGAGGCGCTGAGAGGCTGGCTACAGTGCGATCTTGCCTAGTTCCTAGGGTACCCTACCTGAAGACACTAGATCGCACTCCTGACGCAATACAGAGAAGGAAAAGTTATGAACAAAGTTGGTGGATATTATTTGAATGATGGTGAGGTGCTCAGGGTTAGTGCTGGTGACTTGATTTTCTATGTTGATGATGAACAAAAATATGGAGAAGCTATGGACTACATAAGGTCTCGTGATATGCAACTTAACATTATTGAAGTGGTCAGTATGGATGAGTTGATTTAGGGGGTTGACAGGTTGAATGACTTAAGCTACCCTATCTATTACTAATGTATATACATAGGTAATACTTAAGGTTCTTAATATCTTCTTAGAAGATAAATAAAATACATAAGTATTACTTAAGTATATACATTAGTATTCTTACGTAGTACTTAAGTTTAAGATTTCAAGACCATGAAAGGAAAAAATATGATCTGCTACAAAGACAAGACTTTTTGTTCATCTGACTGTGTGAACACGCAATGCTTTAGGTACTTCAGCCCTGAGGACCGTGAAGGCTCACACAAGTGGGCGGAATCCTTGGGTAAAGACTATGCACCTATTGCTTGGTCAGACTATTCTGGTTCATGCCCTCTGTACAAGAGTCCTTAAAGGGACAAAGTGCTATAGGAACCTGTCACAATTCGGGAGACCTTAAGATGAGACTACTAACCCTTCTTTTCATATCAACAACTACTGTGACAAATGCTCAAGACATAACCCAATGCCCACCAGAACCTGAACCTCAAGAGAATGTTCTTGTGTATCGAGACTTGACTGGAGCTTGTGATCCTAGTACCATAACACTTTCAGAACCCAAAGCAGATGGTGCAGTTGCTACAGTGACATTCAAGAACACTCCTGTTCATGGCCCACAGCATAGCGGTATTGATAGTCTTTATCTTGATGGTTTTAGAGTTGATATAAATTTTACGTGGACAAGTGGTGACGATGTTGTTACTATTGTTCCTCCAGATGGTTACTACGCTGACCCAAGTGAAGTGAGTGTACCTGAAGGACAAACACAAGAGTATCACATCTACAGGTACTTAGGTATGTAGGTTAATTATTGGTCCTATGGTGTAATGGATAACATACGCGTCTTCTAAACGCTTGATTCTGGTTCGAATCCAGATAGGACCGCCATCAAACAAAGGATAACACATGATGCAAGACGCATTTGAAACTTGGTACAAGAACTACAACCCACACCTTGATCCTGAAGGAGATGATACATACTATGAACTTTGGGACTGCTGGAAAACAGCTTGGAAGAGATCAAAGGAAATAGATGATGCACTTACAGAACTTGTGCAGATAGCTCAGAAGGCTGGGGAATATGACTGATAGCATTGGTGTTATTGGTGTGGAAGAAGTAGAGGAGCACGAAGATGGTTCAGCCACATATACCTTTCACTTTGATGACGACACCAAAAGCCAACTAGCAAAACTTGGGGCAGAGTTCATCTTGTATTGTGCAGCTTATGAGTGGGACATACAAGACGCACTAGATTCCCTTAAGAAGGATGAATAAACTATGAATGAATACACACCAGACGTTTGGGTAATACTTAAAGTTGATGGTGATGATCCACACTACAGGGTTCTTGGTGGTTGGTATGGAGGCTATCTTGATCCTGACAGTTGGAGACTTAACTCAGGTATAACTAAACATGACTTTGATGGGGACTATTGGTATTTCTATGGTTCTTCTGGTAGTTGCTATAAGTGCTATGCTGACTCTTATCGTCTGAACACGGCAACTGTGGGTGTCTACAAACAACTAGGGGAAAAGTGGGATGTTACCTTGTTGGACAATCAAGAATGGACAAAAGATGATTGGGATTGGATCATTGGATGACCCACATGACCCCATATGTAGCAAATGGATAGGAGTTTTGAGATGCAGGAGTTAACCATCAACGACCACGGCTTTTGTTTTCACTGTAATGCTGACCTAAATGGTGATTGGGTTTGGGATATAGGTTTTAAAAAATACGGCACAGAAGAAGAGGCTGATAAATTTGCTGCATCCTTTGGAGCAATCAAAGGTTTTGGAAGGTTTGGACGGGAGATTTATGTAAAGGGTTACGACGAGAGCTACAACAAACTACCACCATATTTCAAATGTCCAGATTGCGGAGAAAAATGTTATGAGCAAAATTGAAGTACGACTTAACCCAGATACACCACCTACCGGAAGTGATCTATCCGTGGTCAATGCGGCACGTAGGTCTTTCAATACTCGTAGTGAGTGGGAGGTTGTTGGTTATGAAGAAGAAGTGCTTGATGGTTCTCGTACAATTATAAACCACCCAATTAGAAAACTAAAAGAAAAAGACAAACGTCTTATTGAGTACCTTGCTCGTGGTATGACTTCTGATGACTTCGAGAATTTTATCTTCCTTTGCAATAATGACTCTAACGATTGGACTTATACTGATGAGGAAATTTTCAAGGAGCGACTAGTAGAAAAACTATGGCAGTGGCGCAACACACCTACTCACGACACTCCGTTTAACCACACTTTCATCTCCTTTGAAGTTAAAGCTCCTATCTTTGTACGAGCACAGTTGGTGAAGCATGAGTACCTTATCATGAGTGAGTTCTCTCGGAGGTATATCACTGATGATATTGAGTTTTATGAACCTGACTACTGGCGTAAGGCTGCACCTAATAAGAAGCAGGGTAGTCTTGAGGAAGAAATTGATAACCCAGCGTACAATCCCTATCATCTTAATGGTAAAATTAAACATGCTTACCTAACCGCAGTTAAGGATTATGGAGTGGCACCAGAACAAGCACGGATGGTACTGCCCCAGAGCACTATGACTGAGTGGACTTGGAGTGGTACGCTAGGAGCTTTTGCTAAGATGTGTCAGCTACGGTTGCATCCTGAAGCTCAGTATGAAGCACGACTAGTTGCACAAGAAGTCTACAAGCATCTTAAAGAACAATGGCCTGTATCAGCACCAGCTTTGGTAGAAGGAGTTAAGTGATGGAATTTAAATACAAGCAAGATATAAAAGACGATAAAGATGTAGTTGCTGCTATCTACAAGTTCGATGGTGGCCCGTCTCTTTGTCTGTGTATTAAGACTGAAAACCCAAACAAATACATCTGGATATACGAAAAAGACAGGTTGCCAACCATTCAGTCTGTCGGGTTCTCTGAAGTCTCAAAGCCCATCAAAAAGTTCTACAAAGGTGATGAGATCACACTAAAGTTCTAAGGAAATCAAGCATGATTCGTAACTTACCTAACATCAAACCGGGAGACTGGATCACCTACAAGAAAGGTAAAAGCAAGTCCCTTCACAGGGGCTTTTCTTATCGGGTAGAGCATGATTTATCTGTTCATGGCATCAAAGGTCGTGGGCTTACGTTTGAACCTGCTGAAGCACCTATCCCTTACTCTGGTGATCCTCTACGTCCCAATAGCTCACGTCTGTCTGACTGGCTTAAGGGTTTTCTCCCAGAGTACTCACAACAGATCGAAGAGTTTGCACCAAATAACCATGCTAAAGAACTTATGGTCTACATTAACCACGCAAACAAACGTGTACCCATGACGCCGGGGAAAGCCTTTAGGAAAATATTTAACAACTTCCCTGATATGGGTGTAGAGACTCTTGTTGATTTGTACAAAGACGAGTTTGGCCCAGAGGAACTTACCTTCCATCGCAGCAAAGACCCTGATGCCTTCTCTCAAGTGTATCGTATGTCAAAGAGCACCAAGCGTGGTAACTTCATGACAACAATCTGGAACAAGTCACTGGCTAATTCTTGTATGCAAAAGAAATACAACAGACTTAAGCATCACCCAGCTTATGCCTATGGATCAGGTGACTTTGAGATTCTTTGGGGTGAAAACAAACAAGGACAACTAGCATGTAGGGCTATCATTCTTTCTAAATATAATGTACATTTCCCCAAGTATGCCACATCGAAGACTGCACTTGACCAATTAACTGACTGCCTTGATGACCTACCTCGTGCTGAGTCCCTTGACAAAGATGCACATGCTAGGTTTAGGCTAGAGAAGCCAAGTGATGACTATTGGTACCGGAACTGCTATCTTATGCCTTATGTGGACAGTGGCTATCCTGTGTTAGATGAAGGTAACCCAAAGTGGGTAGCAGACTGGAACCGTAACTATAAACTCTTGTATCCGGGAACTTGTGGGTATGTATCAATATGACAAAAGAGGAACTTATAGAAGAAAACGCACTGGTAGCGGCTGCGCGGGAGGAAGCGTTGCGGGAGGCGTCCAGAGAATGCGCTTACGCTTGTGGGTGCCAAGATGCCGTACTTGCCCTGATTGAAAAGGAAAAACCGATGAATAAGCTAAGTAAAGTGACCAGAGTAGAAGTCATAGGCGACAGTGGTAGGATATTATCACTATGGAATGTGAAAAATGTAAGTGCTGACTTGCAGGATAACGAAAAAACCCTAAAAATCTTCCTAGAAGGGGGCAAGCAATAATACTTTCTTTCACAAAAAGAAACCATAAGGACTTGACACATGGACTCCAGACTTCAGTGTATAAGCACTCAACTCAGGGAAACAGACAAAGAAATATCTGAATTGGAGTGGGAAGGGGGTTGCCCAGATAAGTTACAAGCTCTATACTTACTCCGTGAACATCTCCAACACTTACTACAAAAGGGAGACACTTACATTCCCAACTTCTAAAGGAGAACCTAGTGGCACTAGGACCATGCCCTTACAAACACTGTGGTAGCTCTGACGCATTCAACTGGCAACAAGATGGTTATGGCTATTGCCACTCATGTAAACAGAGTTACCCAACAAAGAATATGCCTGAGGTCTTCGACTGGGCCTCAGAAGACTATCCACTCAAACAACGAAGGAACATTATGGACATCCCAGTTACATCTGTTACCTATGATGGTATCAGGGGACTAGATGCAGACGTAGCTAAGTTATACCGCATTCAGTTACAAAAAGCTGAGGATGGTACGCCTGTACGTTATGCCTTTGGTTACCCTGACAATACTAAGTATCGTGGTTATGAAGAAAAGAAGTTCTGGCTTAAGGACAACCGAGCAATCAACGACTTGTTCGGTCCTGAGTTCAATGCAGGAACAAGTAAGAAACTCTACCTCACTGAAGGAGAATTTGATGCAGCGTCACTATATCAAGTACTTGGTAAGACATACCCCGTAAAGGCCCTACCTACAGCTTCTTGGGGTGACAAGTTCATAAAGAAGAACAGGGATTATCTAGACTCCTTCCAAGAGATTATCTACGCAGGTGAGCTAGATAATGCTGGTCGTAAGTCTGCTGACAGACTATATGAGATATTCCCCACTAAGTTCTATTATGTGAATATGAGTCAGCACAAGGATGCTAACGAGTTCCTTACTGCTGGACATGCGGAACAACTCAAGTGGGCTGCACTCAAACCTCAGAGGTACACACCTGAGAACTTCTTCACTGGTGATGATGCTGTAATCACTGCCATCGATAACGAGAACCCTTATCAGTATGTACCAACAGGACACAGTGGTATTGATGAGATGTGCAGAGGTCTGGTTAAGGGTGGTCTTACCTTCATCAAGGCACCACGAGGCACAGGTAAAACTGAGGTTATCCGATTCTTTGAACTTGCAATGCTTAAGGACCCTGACACTAGGATAGCTGGTCTTCACATGGAAGAAATGAAGTCAACTACCTACCGTGCTATGGCTACATATGAGCTTGGTAATAATGTCAGGACTAAGGATGACGCAAAGGAGAATGGTTACACAGAAGATGAAGTGATACAGGCTGCTATCAAGGCTGCACAAGGAGACCGTACTGTCATCTTTGAGATGCGTTCCTCTGACGACCCAATGAAGCTACTGGATTATGTGCGACTTGCTGCCACAGTGTACGGTGTTGATTATGTTTTCATTGACCACGTGCAACGATTAGCTTATCTTTCTGCTACTGGTGTTGATGGCGCTACGTCTACACTGACTACCTTAGGTTCACGTATGGCTCAACTTGCCAAGGAACTTAACATCGGTGTTATCTTCATCAGTCAGGTGAACGAAGACGGTAGGACCAAGTACGCAGCAGCACTTGAAGAAGAAGCTATCATCTGTATGAAACTAGAACGTGATACAGAAAGTGAGGATGAGATAGAACAGAACACAACCAACATTATCCTCGATAAGAACAGGCCATTCGCTAAGTTAGGTAAGGCTGGTTCACTCTTTTATGACAGGGATACAACAATCCTAAGGGAGTTTGCATAAGGTATGTGATGATATTTGATGTTGAAACTGACGGGCTTCTTGAAGAGGCTACCAAGGTACACTGCTTAAGTTACACACAAGACGGGGAGAACTACCACACACTATTTGATGAACAAGAGATAAAAGACTGGATCGAGTCACAGAAGATTCTCATAGGGCACAATATTGTTCGGTATGACATTCCAGTACTTGAGCGTATCCTTAACGTAAACATCAAAGCTAAACTCTATGACACATTACCTATGTCTTGGGTTATCAACGTAGACAGATCATCACATGGACTTGACTCTTTCGGCGAAGACTTCGGTATCCCTAAGCCTAAGATTGATGACTGGGAGAACCTAACACCTGAAGAGTACGCACACAGATGTACCGAGGATGTGAAGATTAACTGGTGTTTGTGGCAAGACTTAATCAAGAGATTCAAGTTCGTCTATGGTAAAGACAAAGCCAACATGGACAGGTTTCTTCAGTATCTCACCTTTAAGATGAAGTGTGCAGCTACAGCAGAACAAGTCAAGTGGAAGCTGGATGTTGACCTCGCACAGAAATGCTTTGATGATCTTGAACAACAACAAGAGGAGAAAGTAGAACAGCTTAAGGCCCACATGCCTATGGTACCTAAGTATAAGATGCAGAACCCACCTAAGTCTATCTACAAGATAGATGGTACACCTTCTGTAGTCGGTCAGCGTTGGCTTGATCTTCTTATGGAGAACCAGTTGCCCAGTGACCACAGCGAACCAGTACCAGTATTGTCAGGTATGGAAGCACCTAACCCTAACTCTGTACCTCAGGTTAAAGATTGGTTGTTCTCTCTTGGTTGGGAACCATGTACCTACAAGTATGACAAAGACAGTGACGGTAAAGAGAAAAAGATTCCTCAGGTTCGTTACAGTGAGCCGGGGCACCCAAAGAAAGGAGAACTTACAGAGTCGGTATTGCTTCTCATAGACAAAGACGAAGGTGTAGGTATCCTTGATGGCCTTACTGTCATTCAGCACCGCAAGGCTATCTTCAAAGGTTATCTTGAGAATGTGGACGAGGATGGTTACGTCAAGGCTGAGATCAATGGACTGACCAATACACTTCGTTTCAAGCACAAGTCACCTCTGGTTAATCTTCCGGGTGTTGACAAGCCTTGGGGTAAAGAAGTACGCGGTTGTCTTACTGCACCTGACGGGTTCACTCTATGTGGCTCTGATATGTCTTCACTTGAGTCTACAACCAAGCGTCACTTCATCTACCCATATGACCAAGAGTATGTAGAAGAAATGTCTGTTGATGGTTTTGATGAACACCTTGACCTTGCAACTAAAGCTGGTTACATCACCAGTGATGACTACAGGTTCTACACTCAAGCAGATGAGGACACTGTTAATGACAAGACTAGGTTCAAGGCTATCAAAGATGTTCGTAAGAAGTTCAAGCCAGTCAACTACAGCAGTGTCTATGGTGTTGGTGCTTTGAAGATGTCTAGGACTACAGGCATGTCTATCAAGGAAGCTGGTGATCTTATTGACGCATATTGGGAACGCAACTGGGCTGTTAAGGCTTTTGCTGATGATGCTAAGGTCAAGACAGTTGGTGGTCAGATGTGGGTGTGGAATCCGGTATCTCAGTTCTGGTACACTCTCAGATATGACAAAGATAAGTTCTCTACTCTTAACCAAGGTACAGGTGCCTACTGCTTCGACACATGGCTTGGCTACTGCATGATCCGTGGTGTCCTACCTTGTGGTCAATTCCACGATGAATTTATTGCAACTCTTCCAGAAGGACAGGAGAAAGACTATGAAGAAGTTCTGACATGGGCTATCGCTAAGACTAACGACAAACTGAAACTGAACGTGGAGTTAGGTATTGATGTACAATTCGGTAACCGATACTCACAAATTCACTAAAAGCTGTTGACACTGGTTCTTAAACCGTGCTATAGTTTTTATAAAGTTTATGATACGTAACAGGAGATAAATACGTATGGCTAAAATCAAACTTACTGGTACTGCAATGTATGCCCGCCTTCGTGAAGACAATAAGGACACAGGCAATGCAGGTACACCAGATCACATCAAGACTAAACTGATGGAGGTTGGTGGTGTCTACCTTATGAACCTCTTTTTCGATGACTCAGTTAAGCGCAAAGACCTTATCGCCGCTGGGGTACCACACAAGGGTATGCTTGGGCAACTCATCAAGGAAGATGATGGTGGTAACCTCTACTACAAGTGCAAACGTAACCACCAGCGTGTAACTAAAGATGGGAAGACGATGGTCTTTGGTCCACCCAAGGTAGTAGATAAGGATGGTAACAACTTCACTGATAATGTTGGTAATGGTTCTATCGTTGAAGTTACTCTTGATCGTTGGGATGGTAACAATGTAACCCTAATTTCTATGGAAGAAGTTAAGGTTCTTGAGTTGGTACCTTATGAAACACCAGAGCGTGATGACGATGAGGTTACAACAGTTGGTGGTAAAGGTTCATACTACAAGCCACCAGCAGATACACCAGAGACTAACTCAGTAGTTAAGCCAGCCCTTGAAGTAGCAGATGATGAGATTCCGTTTTGAGCAAAACAATAGACACACTTGTAGAAGACATCAACAACGTCATCTTAGGTAATGGAGGTTGGGATGCTACACTAACGAAATACTTGGCAGATACTATCTCTCAAGTTACAGAGGACAGGTTTTCAAAGCCCCAAGAACCACGGGGCTACCTCTCTCTGTCAGCACTAGGTTCCCCTTGTCAGCGTAAGTTATGGTATACGGTTAATGAGACAGACAAGGCGGAACCTCTTTCTGCTGAAGCACTAGGGACTTTCTTCTACGGTGACCTCTTGGAAGCTGTAGTGATCTCCCTAGCTAAAGCAGCAGGACATGATGTGCAAGGTGAACAAGACAGACTTGATGTTCATGGAATCAAAGGTCATCGAGATTGTGTTATTGATGGTGTGACAGTAGATGTTAAGTCTGCTAGTAAGTACGGTTTTCAAAAGTTCTACGACCATAACTTGAGAGACGATGATCCATTTGGTTACATCAGCCAGCTAGGTTCATATGTATATGCAGGGAAAGATGACCCACTAGTTAAAGACAAAACTCGTGGTGCTTTCCTTGTTGTACAAAAAGATCGTTGGCGTTTGTGTCTTGATGTGTATGACTTCACAGAAGAGATGAAACAAAAGGAGCAAGAAGTTGAGTCCCTTAAGTCTATGGTCAATAGTTCTGTTCCACCTGATAGACTGCCTGACCTACCTCAGTCCAAAACAAGTCCTAACAAAAAGTTGGCTACTGCTTGTTCATACTGCCAATATCGTAAACACTGTTGGCCAGAGGTTCGATCTTTCCTATATTCTGGTGGTGTGCAGTACCTAACTGAAGTAAACAAACAACCTAATGTACCGGAGCTTGTACAATGACAGACAACGTAATCAACCTCAAGTCCCCAGAGAAAACACCTGAAGAACTCCTAGATGAATGCAAAGAAGTGTTTCAAGATTTTATGATTATGGGGTATGATAAAGATGGTAACTTCAATGCAGCATTAACTAAGGCTTTTGCAGATGGTGGTAATATTCTATGGGCATTAGAACTCTTCAAGCACAACCTTATGATCGGAAGTTATGCCGAGTAAGAAAATCTCAGTGCAGTCCGCTAAGGCTAAGGGACGTAGGCTACAGCAGTGGACTCGTGATGAAGTACTCAAAAATTCTAAGGGTCTTGACCTTTCAGATGTGAGGAGTACTTCTATGGGTGCCGGAGGGGAGGACATACAGCTCTCCTCTGCTGCCCGTAAGCAATGGCCCATGTCTTTTGAGTGTAAGGCTAAGAAAGCATTTGCATTTTATAAAGACTATGAACAAGCTACGGCAAACTGTCCTAAAGGTTCTGAGCCAGTACTGATATGCAAGGGAGACAGAAAGAAACCTATGGCAATTGTAGATGCAGAATGGTTCTTAAAGGAGTTTAAATGCAAGTCTGGAAAGTAGAGCGTGGACCTGAAGAACTACCTAATGGTGGTTACGTTATCTTTGTAATGGTAACTGAAGATGACAAAGACGAATATTGGACTGAACAGTTTTACTTCAGTGAGTTCAATGACGCCTATAAATTTTGTGAGGATTTAAGAAATAAAATGGAACCAATGCAAATAGACTTTAACTTTGATGAAGGATTGCACTGATGGGAAAAACTACCGTAGTATTTTCATGTGCTCATGCGGACCCCCAAGCAGGCAACGAAAGATTCTCTTGGTTAGGTGCATTCCTCTACGACCTCAAACCTGATATGGTTGTAGACTTAGGTGATGGTGCAGACATGCGTTCCCTAAACTCCTATGACACAAGATACCCTCAAGCGATTGTGAACCAAAGTTATGAAGCAGATATTGAATCGTATAACGACTCTCAAGAACGTCTTCGGTGGAAATTCAAGCACCACAGGAAAAAGAGACCCTTTTGGGTTGGATTTGAGGGCAACCACGAGAACAGAATTAAAAAAGCTATCGCCAATGATCCACGACTGGAGGGAGCAAAATACGGGGTATCCTTCAGCCATCTTCAAACGGACCACTGGTTCGACGACTACCACGAGTATGAAAACTCTGGTCCAGCCCTCGCTAGCTACGATGGTGTACTCTACAGCCATTTTATCTCTGGTGGGAATTATGGCACTGCTATCTCAGGCATCCATCATGCTCACTCTCTTCTATCCAAAGTTGGATGCTCTGTATCTGTTGGTCATAGCCATAAATACAGCTATTACTATCAAGGGTCTACATTCCCTAATCCGACTATCGGGCATGTGGTTGGGTGCTTCAAGGGCAAAGAAGAGTCTTGGGCGGGGCAAAGTAACAATGAATGGAGACATGGAGTGGTCGTCAAACGTAATCTAGAGAATGGTGTGTATGACCATGAGTGGGTATCAATGAGAGCACTTAAGGAGATATATGGTTAATGGAGTGGATAGTTGCTATAATTGTCGCAGTCTGTTTTTTAGCTATGGCCTACAGTTTTTGGGATTGACTTATGCTGACAAATGAATATAACTTGGAGTCTTTCCGTGGAGTTTGAGGTTACAATTAAAATTAAAATAGATGAAGAGAATAATATCTTTGGGGTATATGACGATGAAGTTGAGACCCTAGAAGAGCTTTTCACTAACTGGCTACACGACTTGGATGAACTAAAAGTAAAAGGACTAGAGGTATATAAACGATGATACAACGAGACGATATAGACGCAATGGCAATCTACAATGATTCAACTGGTTACTGGACAGGGGATGACGACAATCACTATGCTACCCCTATGGAGATGGTGAAGTACTTTAAGGAGTTTACTGGTCAGGATGGTACACCACAACTGTACTCACGTCTGATTATGGAAGAGTATGGTGAGTGGGTACAAGAGTTACTTCAGATCAATGGAGATCGTACATCAGAACTCAAAGAACTTGCTGACCTCATATACGTGATCTATGGCTATGCACTTAGTAAAGGATGGAACCTAGATGAAGCTCTCTATCGTGTTCATGTGAATAATGTCTTGCGGGTAACACAACCTGATGGTACTATTAAACGGCGTGAGGATGGTAAGATAATGAAACGTGAAAATGCACCTAAGGTACGACTGGAGGACCTTGTATGAATAACAACTACAAAAGCAACCTGAACCCGATGTTCCGAAGCAAGTTCTCGGAAGACATTTTTAACCACAAATACCGACATGAAGGTGCAGAGACTTGGGGTGCCCTTGCTAAGACTCTAGTGGAAGATGTCTGTAGTGTGTCTGGTGATCAAGGGATGTCCAAAGAAGACAAGGATCAATTAACTACATATATTCGGGACATGAAGTTTATTCCCGGTGGTCGTTACCTTTACTATGCTGGACGTTCTAACAAGTTCTTTAATAACTGCTATCTTCTTAAGGCAGAGGAAGATACTCGTGAGGATTGGGCTAACCTTAGCTGGAAAGCTGAAAGTTGCTTGATGACAGGTGGCGGTATTGGTGTAGACTACTCAGTGTACCGGGCAGAGGGTGAACCTATCCAACGCACAGGTGGTCAGGCTTCAGGACCAATCCCCAAGATGAACATGATTAACGAGATTGGTCGTCGTGTCATGCAAGGAGGTTCCCGCAGAAGTGCTATCTACGCAAGCCTTAACTGGAAGCATGGTGATATTCACAAGTTCCTAAAGGCTAAAGATTGGGCAGATATGCCTGTAGGTAAAACTGGAAAATCTCTATGGGATATTAAGCAAGAAGACTTTAACTTCCCTGCACCTCTGGACATGACTAACGTATCTGTCAACTACGACACCGAATGGTTGATGAACTACTGGAAGACAGGTGACTACGGTAAGGTCTTTGAGGAGAATGTACGCCAAGCACTAAAGACAGCAGAGCCGGGGTTTGCCTTTAACTTCTTTGATAAGGAAGATGAGACCCTACGAAACGCTTGTACGGAGGTCACCTCTGCTGATGACTCTGATGTGTGTAACTTGGGTAGCCTTAACTTTGGTCGTATCAAAGACATTGATGAACTTAAGGATGTTGTTCGTTTGGCTACAATGTTCCTTATTTGTGGTACCTTAAAGGCTGACTTACCATACGAGAAAGTAGCATTGACACGTGCTAAGAACCGCCGTCTTGGTTTGGGTATCATGGGTATGCACGAGTGGCTTATTAAGAAGGGTTATCGCTATGAGGTCACCCCAGAGCTTCATCAATGGCTAGGAGTATACAAAGGTGTTAGTGATACTGTATCTCGTGATTTTGCTGACCGTCTTAGTATCTCACGTCCTGTCGCTAACCGTGCTATCGCCCCTACGGGGACCATTGGTATCCTTGCTGGCACAAGCACTGGCATTGAGCCTATCTTTGCTGTTGCTTATAAGCGCCGTTATCTTAAAGGCTCTAACCGTTGGCATTACCAGTATGTAGTAGACAGTGCTGCACAAGAGCTTATTGATCTTTACGGAGCCGATCCAGACAACATCGAAAGTGCTCTTGATCTTGCAGATGACTTTGAACGCCGCATTAAGTTCCAAGCTGATGTTCAAGACTACGTAGACATGGCTATCAGTTCAACCATTAACCTACCAGCATGGGGGAGTAAATCCAACAATGAAGATACTGTTAACGAGTTCGCAGGTACACTTGCTAAGTATGCCCACCGACTACGCGGCTTCACTTGTTACCCAGATGGTTCTCGTGGTGGGCAACCTTTGACATCTGTACCTTATAGTGAGGCTGTAGAAAAACTTGGAGAGGAGTTTGAGGAGCACATTGAAAGCCATGACATTTGTGACATCTCAGGTACTGGTGGCTCTTGTGGTATCTAAGTAGTGAAAACACCTTGTATTAAAGTCTGCAAGGTTCTTGATGGTGAGTGCTTGGGCTGTGATCGTACCTTAGAACAGATACGGTTATGGTCCAAGTATACCGAAGAGGAAAGGGAAAGGATAATGAATGAGCTTAACAAGTAAAGTCCAAGAGTATGACGCCTTAGTGAGGGAACTGTTCAGATTGCTAGACCTAGTAGAAGAAACTGATGACGGTAGGACTCACAGACCTATAAAAATCTATTGCACTCGTGCGCATGACGGATTAAAATTAGAGCGGGTATTAAGTTCACTAAAAAATACTCTAGGAGATCGGGGATGAACTTCTACACAGTGATAAGTAGAGCTAATTGTGGTTGGTGTGAAAAAGTACTGGAGGAGTTAGTGAATGCGGGACAGAAACCTATTGTTCATTACGTAGACAAAGACCCAGCTATTCGTACTCTAATGCTACTAGCAGGACTTAAGACAGTACCTCAAGTATTTTCACCAGATGGCTACTTGATTGGTGGCTATACTGAAACTGCTAAATGGTTAATCGAAGAAGCACTGGATGACAGTAATGATCCATATTAAGGACAAGTAATGGTACAGCAAAAGCCTAAACCAAAGACACGTAGAACAACTACAAAACATGACACAGGTAAACAGCCTTTTGACTTGCTACCTAAAACTGATAAACAGGCTATGTACATAGAGGCTCTTAAAGAGAGTGACCAAGTAGTAGTACTAGGCCCAGCAGGTACAGGTAAGACATATGTAGTATCTACTTTTGCAGCAAGTCAGTATCACACCAAAGACATTGAGAAGATTGTTATCACAAGACCTCATGTAGCTGTAGGTAAAGACATTGGATTCCTCCCCGGTACACTAGAGGAGAAATGTGCTCCTTGGGCCTTGCCTGTGATTGACGTACTTGAGAAGCATCTAGGAAAGGGGGTTGTAGAAACAGGACTTAAGCACGGTAATATCGAAACTGTACCTCTAGCCCTTATCAGGGGTCGTTCATTCGATAATACACTGATTATTATTGATGAGGCTCAGAACCTGACAGTGGAAGAACTTAAAGCTTTGGTAACTCGTGTTGGCGAAGGGTCTAAGCTAGTTATCAATGGTGACACACAACAGTCTGACCTTAGACAAGGAGACGGACTTTCTAAGTTGACACACTTGATAAAAAAGTATACACTACCAATACCAGTTATTGAGTTCACTGTTAAGGATATTATCAGGAGTGACGTAACTGCAATGTGGGTAAAAACTTTCCTAGCTGAAGGACTATAAATGACAGACAACGTGAACAACCCCCCTCACTATGGTCAAGGTAAGATTGAAGCTATTGACTACATAGAGGACTTTCTAACCAAAGAAGAGTTCATTGGTTATCTACGAGGCAACATTGCAAAGTATATGCACCGATGGCGATACAAAAATGGCATTGAAGACTTATACAAAGCTAAGTGGTACCTTGAAAAACTAATTCAAACAATGAGAGACACATCATGAAATATGCACTAATAGTTCTGTTCCATCTCGGAGGTCCTCAACCTCAGTTTGTAGATGGTTTCTTGCCTCTATTCTTTAATACTTATGAAGAATGTGAAGCCAGACGAGTAGAGGCCACTGCATACTTTGAAACGCAGACAAGTTTTCCGCTATTTGAAATGAATTGTTATTCAAGAGAAACACAAGGTACAAAAGCAAATGAAACCTTTTGAAGAAGGTAAAAAAGGATTTAGAACCAATGCCGAGAACCCCTATCAAGAAGGGAGCCACAACTACAAAGAATGGGAACGGGGGTACAACCAAGAGTACTTCTCAAATCTCTCTGGAGGAGGAAGCCAAGGAGTTCAGACAAAAAAAGAAGCCAGAGAATATTCCTCTGACTTCTCGTGAGTATCTAGCTGGTGCCTTCGGTGCTGCCATCCTGATTAATACAAGAGGGCAAGCACCTTGGGCTGAGATCAAAAGGTCTGCATATGAACTAGCTGATTATATGTTAGAAGAGGTATGAAAATGAAAATGAAAACAAAAGAGTACAATAAAGACTACGATCTTGTGATAACACACTTAGACTGGGGATACTATACTTATATCCACAAGCACACGGGTAAAGAAATAGGAGTACCACTCTGGATTAAAGAAGAAGAGTTACTGGAGTATCTAGTAAAAAATACCCCAGACTAACTACTATGACAAAGGGGAGCTTTCGGGTTCCTCTTTTTATTTAGTCTAACTTAAATTCCTTCATAAAAATATCGTCGTAGTTATCTGTTAGGTAAATAAGCTTAGACAGTGTGGCTCTACCTTCTTCAGTCTGGGCAAGATCAACAAGGCTTTCTTTAACACCCAAGAAATCTTTTACCTTTGACAAGTCTTTTTTATTAAGTCCAGAAGCCTGACGCAACAAATCATACTCAGGTGGTAGATAGCCTTCTTTCACAAGGTCTTTAACAGTAGTTACAGCAGGATCAATCACATTAGATTTAACCAAATCTTGTCTCTGTTCTGTTGTCATTTTCTTACTCGTGAAAAAATCAGGATGTTCCGTTAGCATTCTTCTAGAGTAAGCATCAAGATAACTCACAACCAATTCATCCATCTTGTTCTTGACTTCTGGAGGACCTTCAAAACGGATATTGTTCCAAGCAGTCATACCTGCAGTGTTCAAAACTTTTGCAGACAATGTTAGTCTAGGAGCAGTTCTTTCCCCCATCAATTGCTTACCTAAATCTACTGTCTCACGTAATCCTTCCGTTGGATATGCTCTTTTCTCCATTTGCTCATCCCAACCTGTAAGCTGGTCAACATATCGAAGAGCATTATTAAGGAATATTGAACCTTGTCTTCTATCAGGTGTCAGGTTGCCGTCAGTCATCACCCCCCAAAGCTGATTATAAGGGTCCATAAATCGAGTAACACCTGAGATTGGTTGAGACAACACAGGGGCAAGCTCTTTCCAAGCATCTAGTTCCTCCCCATTCATAAGGGCAGTGAAGGAGCCTTCAATAGATTTGATAACATCATCAAAATCCCTCAGTGCTTGACCCCCAGTTTGAATAAGAGCTTCACGTCTCAAATCAGAAGGTGCATTTCTAAATTCTTCCCAGAGTTCCGATGGCACATCAGAGTAAGATTCAGGGTTGAATTGACCGTCTTTTGTTATATGAGCAATAATTTGAGATGCTAATCTAAGTACAGACTCAGGCCAAGTAAATGTTTCATCTGCAACTGACCCATCCTCTCTTTCATTTTGATTCCAAGCATAACCTTTCTCAAGACGCTCAAGAGCAGCAGGAACGCCAGCAATAACTGCACTCCAACCTACAACACCTTTAGCAAGAAGTTCAGCGCCGTCTTGGGTAGCATAATCAGCCACTTTCCCCGGCGTAACCCTCATTAACTGACCACGAATAAAGTTAACACCTGACAAATCTCCAGCAGTTGCCAAGGTAGTATTCAAGAAACTACCAAAAGGTACAATGTAACCAGCTACAGTTTTATTTGTAACACCTTCAATGAACTTAGCCACACTTCGTGCCATTGTTTTATTTTGTTTTGCAGTAAGTGTTGACCATTGCAGTGATGCTGTTTCTCTTAGTGTTCTGTTAATAGCTTTGTCTAAAACACGATCACGGAACCTGTCAGAAGCAACTTCAAGAATAGAATCAGGACGAGAAAAAAACTCTTGCGGTTTCATGCCATACTCACGCATGATATACACATCTACGTTATTACCAAGTGCCCATGTTTTAGTCATCTTATCCTGAAGCCGAACACCAGCAGAAGCCTGAACAGCCTCAGTAAACCTGTCAATACCACCTGCAACAGTTTCTTTAACGGATCGTCCCGGCTCAATATTCATCTGCTTAAGCGGAGTAACAGCACCACCAGCACCACTAACCTCCCTCATAAGAGCTGACTCTACTTCAGGGAACTGACGCATGTACCATTCACCAACCTTAAGTGATTGCTCAGGGTCCATAGCGTTTCTAGCACGATACAGTGGGCTGGTAATATCAAACAAACCCTTCTTAAATAAAAGGTTAGCTTTATCAGGGTCTCTGCCTACAATCTTAGAAAGTGCACCAAAAGCAAGTTCACCAGTACCAACGAGGACATCAGCAGCAGCATTAAGAGAAGTTAACTGACCAAAACCTTTGAGGTTAGCACCAGTGGTAGCCCAAGTAGAAGTCAACAGTCTCTTGTATGTGCTAAGTGCAAACTGTCCCATCTTAGGGTCTTTAATAGCAGCTTCATCAGCTTCACCACGAAGGAACTTCATTAGTGCTTCGTCGTCTTTAAGGCCCATCTTTTCTAGTCTTGACAGCCAAGAGGCTTGTTGCATACTCTTTGCACCAATACTTATCCCTGACATAAACTCGTTAGCTAAATCCTCTGAAGTGTATCCGATATTTAGTTTAACGCCATTAGCTTTTTCAAAAGCTTTCATATGTTTCTTTACAACAGAGTCATCTATCCATTTAATAGTTTCACCAACAACACCAGTTATCTTATGATCTTTTGTCATTATAGGATGAGCAGAGAAACCAGCTTCTTTTAATGCCACATAATAACCCTTAAAGCCATCTTCACCAAACAAAAAGGTTCTAGTAAATGCCTCACGAGCTTGCGCATTAGTAAGCTTTCCAGCAGTAGCGGGGATAAACTCACCTTTCTGCGCATCCCATGCCTTTATCTTACTGGGATCACCTACAATATGACCAAAAGTATCATCAAAAGTGTCTATAATTTCTTCCATAGGGAGTCTGCTCTTCATCAAAGCATACGCACGTTCTACATCAGACTTTTTTGCAACATTAAAGTCCGGGAGTTTCTTTAGTTCTTTGTCAACCCAATTAAGATTTAATGCTGTTTTCTTTAGAGGTCCAGAGGTTGTTGCTGCACGAGTCACCCCAGCTACACCAAAAACCAAAGGCATAGCGGTAACAGCAAGTGCAGACACTCCAGTTTGAAGTGCAGAGTACTCCTTCTGTGCGTCCGTTTCTATCTTTGTCTTTTGATAAGCAACGTCAGCCGCAGAGTTAATCAAAACTTCTGAAGCGATAAAAGGAGACGCTTTAATAGCCCCGCCTGTTGCTTTAATCGCAGCCCTTTTTGACATACCTTTGGCCATCAATGATTGCAGAGCTTTCTTCGCACCTACTCTAAATGCTGTTGTTGTAGCCTTAGTTGTGGCGATGCCAATAAACTTACCCATACCAAAGCCTAAAATAGTCGCAGGGTCCCATATACCAGCTTGTGCGTAATCTAAGATAGCATCCCCTTTTTCTTTCCAAGTCACATCACCTGAAAAGATATTAGCCATTGAATCAAAAAGGAGGTAACCAGCACCCATAGCAGCTTTTGTAGCTTCATCCGCGTTCATACCAAACACAAGTTCGTTAGCAGTAGTCACAGTTTGACCACCAGCAAAACTTCTTTGGTGTTCTTGCCAAGATTCAAAAGCTTCTTCATCTGACATAGAATCTACATCAGAAACTACCAGTCCTGTTGAACCACCTGCTATATTACTTGCAATTCTATACGTACCTACTGCAGCACTTTTTAGTCCGCTATCTTGCGGTGAACCCATACGCTTTCTTAGATTATATCTGATTACAGACATGAGCCTTTTGTCACCAAGAACAACTTCCTTGGTAATAGGTGTGTCTTCGTATTCCTGCAAAACATTTTGTAGTTGCAAGATATAGTTTGGTGGTTGGTCTGGGTCCTCTACCTCAGGTACTTCTGTTAGTGCAGGTTTACCGTCAAGAGGTTTAGGTGCTTTTTTAAAGATGGGAGGTACAATAGGTTGTTGCTTAGGTTCTATTACCCTTTGTTCCTCCATTCTATCTTCCTCATCTTGAAAAGGTTTAGGAGCAGACTTAAATATTGGGTTTAAAAATAGGTCAGACATTATCTACCTTATTGGTTAGAGGGTACAAACGTGTAGTTGGTAATTCCATACTCACCCAGCACAAAATCAAAGTAGTCTTTTTGTTCTTCTGGGAGTTTAAGTATTCTTGAATTATCTCCCATGTAAGGCAAAGGCATACCACGTTTAGTTAATTTATACACATCATCTAGAGCACTGTAACTATTTTGACCGTACATATCCATAAGATCGACGTAAGATTTTTCTTTTGCTAGGTCAAGTGCACTTTCAATATCCATTGACATTCTTGTAGCCAACTCTCTAAAATAACCAACAGTGTCGGAGTCACCCTCCAAGGAATTATAAAGTCTCCCTCCTTCGCGCAAATCTTCCAACATCTTTTTATAACCTACCAATTCTTTTCTTGCCAGTTCAACGGAAGCATTTCTAGCCATTTCGTTGATTTTCTCTAGCTCTGTTGGCGACATTGGCTTAGAAGGATCGGCAATTACATCTGTAACTATTCTACCTTTTCTAGTTACTGTAGAGCCTTGACCAGCAGCAGCAAGTTCCTCAGGGCTGAAGTTATAATCCTCAGGGCTTAGGCCAAAGCTTTCAATAACATCATCAAGATTAATAGTGTAAGTTTCACTGTCAACTGTTACTGCATTGTTAATAACATCGTTAATCAACTCAGGTGGCAAATCTTCTTGTAGTGTTGTTGAGTATTTTGCCTTTGCTGTCCTTACATTTTCAACCAGTTTACCAAGACCTTCTACGTCATTAGTACCCATAAGTTGCGCTACTCTATCTGGGTCTGCACCTTGAGACACTAGATACTTACCATAAGCATCTATTTCTGCAGTTTTACTTTCTTGACTTCTGCCAGATGAAGAAGAACTTGTACCACCAGAAGAAGAGCTTGTTCCGCCATAAGAATTAGCACGAGAGGCCGCAAGTTGAAGTACGGTATTTCTTCTTTGCTCCATAATTACTTCCATGCGAGCTTCTCTCTCACGTTCTGCCTGCCGTTCTTCAGCAGAAATCTCCGCTAGACGACCAAAAAAACCTGCTGCAAATGCTGAAGCCATTACATACCCTCCCTAGACATCAAACCCTTGGGCTTAGTCTCTGTCATTTCTTCTTCCATCATGAGGTCTTCCTCTGGCATATCTTCACCAGAGTCTTCCTCAGGTTCTTCAAGTGTAGGTTCATCTTCTGACATCATACCCATTGACTTGAGTTTCTTCTTTGCCCGTTCAGATGCGACTACGTAAGTCTTCATTTCCTCATCTTCGTCATCATCAAAACCTTCATCATAATCAATACCTACTTCATCAGCAGTAATCTTGATATATTCATGAATAACAGGTGCAATAATAAGACCAACGTCAATCGTATGAATACCATTCATGACTGCAGAACGTAGAATACCCTCTACAAGAGTCTGAAGATCAATACCTGTCTCTAGCATATCCAGAGCAGCAGCCATACGTTTCTTTTCTGTCAGTCTCATCAGATGAACCTCAAGAGCCTCTTCTGGATCAACAATCTCTGGAGGATTCTCGTAGGGAGCATTCTTAGGTGTGGAAGTCAGTGACTGTCCGGGGATCGGCATTTTATATTTTGTTTGCATTTTATTTACCTTTTCCTGCATCAGCCCAACCAAATACGTGATTACCAAGAGTCACCCAATCTCCACCAGCTCTTTTCCCCCACTTTGGGTTTGCTTTTTTTGGTGCATAATAGTGAGTCCTGTTACCTACAACTTCGTGACGTTGACCACTTAAAATTGCATCCGCTGCTTTGTAGGCTTCTTCACTAGGTTTAATTTTATCCATGTTTAAACCCCCTTTGCCCCCTGCGTAACCTGTCGCAAGATTCCAAGCAGAAAAATGTCCGGGCTTTAAAATAACACCCCTAAGACTGTCTCCCCCGTACTTACCAGAGTCCACTCGATTGGCAATAACAGTCCCTGCAGCTAACATACCTTCATATCCTTCACCAACAGCCTCTGCATGAAGTGTTTTAGCAAGCAATTCCCTATCACTAGCATCTGCAGCAATAGGTGTGTCAGGTCTAGCAATAGGCCGAGTAACACCCTCAGGTAGCTCGCCAGTATCAGGTACAGCCATACCAGTCACAGACCCACCTTCAATCTTTGGGGAGGATTCTTTTACTTTCTGTCTGATTCTAGCCAATGACTTAGCAATATCAAAGCCCTCAGAGTACATAGCTTCTTCCCCTTTAGCAGAGATACGAGACATAATACCTGCCCTCTGCTGTAGTCTTTCTTGTTTAGCTGGGTCTTCTTGCAAACGATCTGCAATCTCTGAAGCTCGTAAGTAATTTTCTTTATACATTTATTTGTCCTTAGAAGAAGATTTTAGAAACTGTATCAGCAACAAAAGCACCAAAAGCCATATCCCCTTCAGCCTCAATCTTATCTCGATATGCTTCTAGGTTTTTATCAGCCAACAAGATATTAACGTCTCTGTCTTTTTGTGACTCACTTCCACGGAAGGCCATGTCCATAAGATCACGTTCACGCTGATAAATTTTATCCAACTGAGCAGTGGTCAAGAGGTTAGCAGTTCTAGCAGCTTCCATGTTAGCTTCATTCTGTGCAGCAGTGTCCATTGTAGATACATCCTGACGCCACTTGGCATTAGCCTGCGCAACAATCAAGTTGTTATTCGCAATGAACTGGTCTCTCTGCTCACGAAGGGTAGCCATGAACTTCTCATTAGCATTTTCTTCCCCTGCATTAAACTGATTGATAGCATTAGTTTGTTGCGCACTGAAACGATTAGCTTCAAACACAAGGTTGTCGTAGAACTGATTAACCTGATTCTCACTTGCAGCATTAAACTGTTTGGCAGCATTCTCAGCAGCTTGATCTGAAAGAATAGAATTAATCATCTGTTGAGACTTAAAGATGGCAGTTTGCTGCTGGTTATTAACGTTAGTCAAGTCCATCTGCAAGAGATTACGTGCATTCTCAACTTGTGCTTGCTGGCGGTTATTGAGGTTAGCCATATCCATGTTAGACATAGCAGCAGCATCCGCAAGCAACTTAGCACTCGAAGCATCTAGGTTAGCTAGGTCTACTGTCTGAGCAAGTTTAGCGTTCTCAAGTGCCTTCTGTTGATCTGCAGTGAAGTTAATGTTAGCAATCTCACTAATACGGGCCGCATTGACAACGTTAGTCTGTTGTGTATTGCTAAGTTCTTGACCAGTAATAGCAGCATCAATTTGAGCATTAGCAAGAGCAGTTTGTTGTTTGTTAGACAAGTTAGCTAACTCAATGTTCATGTCATTGGTAGTATTGAACAAACGAGTCTGTTGCTCATTAGTCAACTCAAGCTGCCGTTCTTGAAGCACATTAGCTACATTAAAGATTGCAGTCTGTTGCTTATTATCAAGAACCTTACCTTGAAGAGCCGCATTAGATACGTACTCTTGGATAACAGCTTGCTGTTTAGCATTGAAAGTAAGATTGTTAGCCTCTGCAAAACGCTCTGACTCAATTATAGCAGCTTGTTGTTTATTGTCAAGAACCTTACCCTGAAGGGTAGCTCTCAGTTGCGCATTGGCCAAAGCTGTCTGTTGTCTATTAGAGAGGTCCTGAATTTCAATCTGTAGGTTTTCAGCAGACTGTTGAAGTATGGCTTGCTGTTCATTATTAAGGTTAATATTATTAACTTCAGCAATACGAGAAGCATTGAACATAGCAGTTTGACTACGGATTTCCATAGACCTGCCTTCAAGAGCAGCACGAGATTGTGCATCCTGAAGAAATGCTTGTTGTTTAGCGGACGCATCAAAGTTAGCAGCCTCAAAGTTCTGAGTAGACTGAAGTACAGCCATTTGTTGCTCATTGCTAAGTTCTTGCCCACGCATAGCAGCTTGAACTTGCAGGTTTGAAAGTGCTGTTTGTTGCTCGTTACTAAGACCGGCCATCTTAATTTCTAGATTTTGAGCAGACCTTTGAAGGATACCTTGCTGTTCATTCGTCAAATTAATGTTATTCATCTCAGCATAACGAGCAGCATTACCAATAGCAATCTGAGCGGTAATACCAAGAGAAGTTTCTTGCAAACCTGCCTTAATTTGGGCATTAGCAATAACAACAGCCTGTTGATTGCTTAAATTTTGAGTCTGAAGAGCAAAAGCGTTATTACTGTTTTGAAGGGCGGCTTGCTGTCTGTTGTTTAGATTAGCAATTTCTATGTTCTGTGCCGCAGCAGCATTAGCAAGCGCAGTCGCTTGACGATTACTGAGGTTCTGTAGTCCCATGTTGAAGAATGCTTGAGCATCCTGTTGTGCAATAGGCAGTGCAGACTCCATAGCAGCTTGTACAATAGCAGCACCAGCCATAGATGAACCACCAAGACCTCTAGCAGCCATAGCAGCATTAGCCGCACGAATACCGCCAGCAGCCCATGCAGGAGTGCCATCGTTGAACTGCTCCATCAACTTGTTCATTTGACCCTGAATAGTGGCTTCAGGTGGGACAGACCCAAGTTGAGCTTTTGCAATGGCAGCTTGTGAAAAGGTTCCTTGTTGTGCTTGAGCTACGGCAGCAGTACTAAGTTCTTCAATTGTTGCCGCAACAGCTTCTACTGCCTCAGCAGCCTTAAGAACATCTTTAGCATTAACTAGCTCATTAGCACCCACTTGACCTTGAGCACCCTGTACTGTAGACTCGAAGTCTGCCTTAGCCGCCTCTGCTGTAGGATATTCTCCTGCTTTAGCTGCATTTTCAACAGCAGTATTCTCGATTTTAGCTGCTTCTGTTGGAGGTAGGTTGTAATAGTCTTGGGCTGTAATAGTTTCACCCGACTCTACTTTACCTTGAGCAGCTTCAATATTAGACTCATAATCTGAGGTAATTGTTTCTGCTTGTTCTGCAGTCATACCGATACCCTGAGCCTGAGGTATTTCTGCATCAGAAACCTTACGAGTCCCAGTTTGTACCGTACCAAGATCATAATCTGTAACAGCTTCAGCCTGAGGTGTAGTGCCATCAAACTTAGCGGCAACTGCTTGGAAAGACTCACCTGTTACTTGTGCAACAGCCTGAGGCAACTCAAGACCAGTAGAGGCAAGAGTAGCAGCTTGAGCAAGTTGTTCAGGAGTTAACTGAAGGTCAGGTACTTCTTCAATTTGCTGGGCGATTTCAATCTGAGGTGCACTAAGTCCCAGTTGAGCAAGAGTGGTAGGGTCTGTAGCCTGAGCTTGAACTTGAGTAGAAACTTCACCTTGAGCAGCCTCTAACCCACCTTTTATAAAAGTGTCTGGTGGTGTACCTTTAACAAAACCTTCTGGAGCAGTCCAACCACCGGTAGGGGTTGTAACACTTTCTCCAGTAGTTGGGTTGTAGTATGTCTCAAGAGCCATTGTGGTCGGAGAGCCTGCAGGAGGAGGTGTAAATCCAGCTTGACTAGGGTCTACTTGTTTATATGGTCTTTCTACACCCTCAAGTGCCTCTCCAACAGCTTCACCAGATGTAGTTGCAGTCATCGTAGACGCAGGTGCACCTTCTGGGGCCGTTACTGTTTCTGCAGCATCAACGGTAGACACGCTAGTATCTGTAATCTCGCCAGTGGGTACACCTGTACCTTCAGCAACTAATTGTTCTGGAGTTACTGCAATTTGATTTACTGTGGGTTCAGTGACAAAAGACTCTGGTGTGTTAAGGGCACGATCAGAAAGTTCTCTTGTAGTTGGACCTGAGGTAGCCTGACGAGCGCGTATAGTCTCTAGTGCAGTTTGAGCTTCTTGAGCTGCCTTTTGAGCTTCTTCAATAGCTTTCTGATTTCCTGTCTTTTGTACCTCAGTGAGTACAGCAAGCTTTTTATCCAGTTCAGTTTTGGCAGTGCTAATATCTTGTTGGAGTACTTGGTCTGGGTTTTCAACACCTTCATACTTTTGTTCAACACGTTGTTGCAATTCAGGGGCAGCACCAGCTTTAAACTTACTAAGGAAACTCTCAGGGTCTTGCTGATAACTCTGCATCCAATACTCAAGACCTTCTTGCTCAGGTGCACGACCTAAGAAATCTTGATATGCACCACGAACATTAGCTTCAGGAGAGTTTTGAATTTCTCTACGAATATCCTCAATAGTCTTACCTTCATTAAGCTGACCAGTATAATAGTCATAACCACCTTGCTCAGGTGCACGACCTAAGATGTCCACATAGGCTTTAGTAATTGGGTCAACTAATGGAGAAGGCGCTGGACCATTTACTGGGCCATCAATAGGAGAAGGCGGTGGGCCACCAATACCGGTATCAAAATTATCTAAAGGAATTTCATTTGTTACCCCTCCACCTTCAGCAAAACCTTTCTGCATTGCACGGGAGAACTTACCCATCTTAGCAGCAGCACCGGGGTTAGATGAAAGAAAAGCCTCCATCATTCTTGGGTTGACTGGTCCATCATAACCCATTTTAGTCAGGAGAGAGTGTTGTTGTTGAGGGGTAAAGTTCATTAGAGATTCTCCGACCAGTCGGGGTTAAGTGTCCAAGTAGTCCCGTCAAAAAAATATTTACCGCCTTGCCAATCCTCAGGAGGTGTTACGCCAGTGTGCATATTACTATTGCTACTGCCACAATCCATAATCATAAACTTAACAGGCTCCCCTACAACAGTATTTTTATTACCAATCTTGAGTACTTCTGAGTCATCAAAAACATATAAAGATACATTATTTTTAACTAGGGTTTTCATTTATCAACCTTTCACGATAATTTTGTCAGAAGCAATAGCCAGTCCAACATAAACTTCAGGGATGTCTGCAACTGTATCTAGAGTTCCGTCTGTTTGAAGGTAATATTTGTTACCTGCTGTTAGACTAGATTGTGCATCATCTACAGAACCAACAATTTGTATCTTTGCTGTTTGTCCGTCTGTGTATGCCCCACTAGAAATACCAACAAAGTTATTTTCTGTTGTTAAGAACTTAGGGTAAGACAGTGCCTTACCTTGCCCACTAATTGAGTAAGCCACTACAACACTTTCATTATCTGGGTCGTACACAGAAGAGAAATAAGAACTAAGGCTGGACTCAATTACCAGTTCTGATTCAAAACTAATGCTTGTGCCTGAGACAGTACCTTCAATAACTGTACCATAATTAGAATTTCCAGTGTCTCTGTATGAAACAACTACCTTACCTGACTGCGGGTTATAAGAAGAACTGATATAACCAGTGTTGCTGTTGTTAAATTCAACAGCAGTACCGAAGCTAATGGAAGTACCACTTACAGTACCTACAATACCATAACCTTTTCCTGTACTGTCGTCAGAGTAAAAAATTACAGGTTTGCTGTTAACAGAATCGTAAGCTATACTCAAACCTTCTGTTATACTCAGCGTACCTGTTCGAAACTTTACTGGTGTGCCAAAGCTAATGGAAGTACCGCTTACAGTACCTATAACTGCATATCCATCAATGTCTGACGTTTGAACATAAGCAGTAACTATCTTTGCGTTTGTCGTATCATAAACACTTCTTATCTTAGTAGTAGTAGTAGCAGCATAAAGACCAGCAGTACCAAAACTAATGCTCGTACCTGAAACAGTGCCTACAATACCATAACTACTACCACCTGTCGGATAGAAAACAACAACTTTACTGTTACTGGTATCATAAGTTATATTTGTCTCAAGTACAGTGTTATCAAAAAGAACAGCAGTACCAAAACTAATGCTTGTACCTGAGACAGTGCCTACGATTGCATAGCCATCAGTTTCATCAGAATATGAAATAGCCACCTTACCGTTTGAAGAATCAAAACAAGCTGATATACCTCGTGTAGCTGCACTTGCAAAAACAACAGGAGTACCAAAACTAATACTTGTACCAGTAACAGTCCCAACTACAGCGGTACCATAGCTTGAATTTCCGGTGTCCCTGTATGCAATTACAACTTTATTGTTCGTGGTGTCATAGGTGGCAGAGATATAAGAAGAAGTAGCACTTTCAAAAACAACAGAGGAAATAGCAGGCGCAACACTGACTGTACCATCCGTGTTCACAATCACCATTGACCCATCAGACAATGCACCTGAGGCTGTAGCTTGAAAAGAAGGTTTAGCACCATCAATAAGTGTTTGTATATCCGAACCACCAAGAGTGATACTACTAACACTAAAGTCACCAGCAGAAGTGAGTGTAGCTACATTACCACCAGAATAACTAAAGTTAAGATCAGTGCCAGACTCAGTAATAGCAAAGTCACTAATTGTAATGCCAAGCTGAGAGTCTACATAAGCCTTAGTTGCTGCATCTGTGCTTGATATTGGTGTGGGTACAGTGAGAGTACCGCTAAAAGTGGATGAACCAGAAGAAGTAATATTACCTGTCACATTGCCGGTCAAGTTTCCTGTAACATTACCTGTAAGGTTACCTGTAACATCTCCGGTAACATTTCCTGTGAGATTGCCAGTCACATTACCTGTTAGGTCCCCAGTCACATCCCCTGTGATATTACCAGTTACATTACCAGTCAGGTCACCAGTGACATTGCCTGTAAGATCACCTACAAATCCTGTGCTTGCAGTGATGGTAGTGCCTGTGATAGCAGCAGCAGTAGAAGCACCAATGGTAGTTGCATCAATGGCTCCACCGTTAATGTCTACAGTTGTGAATGCGCTAGTGCCTGTAGAAGTGATATTACCAGTGACATCACCTGTAAGAGGTCCACGAATATCATCAATATACGCAACACCATCAATATAAATATCTTTAAACTCAGCACCAACAGCACCAAGATCAATATCGTTATCTGTTACAGGAAGAATGGCACCGTCTTGAAAACGTACTTGTTCAACAGCAGAAGAAGATACCTCAACAAAAACACCAACACGGTTATTGGAAGTATCTACACTTACTTTGTTCAGACCATCTACATCAGCAATCAGAGGGACATATGATCCTTCATCAGAAGAACCATCGTGCTTGTGTCCTGTAGTACCTGCGCTATCAAAAGCAAAGGCATCACGAAGTTTATTGTATTCTGCATTAACAGGGGCAGCTTTAACAACGTTTGTTGCGATAATTTCTGAAGCTGACTGTCTAGTGTAACCTGACATTTATATTTCCTTTATCGTCTATCTGCCAAAGTATAAGATATTACGTAGGCTTGAATTGTGTGGCTAGGTTGGTCTTCTGTAGTTACATAGCTAAATGAAACAGAGTCCCCTGAACCTTCTATGTTTGATTTCTTTACTGGGCTTGGGTTGCCATCATATATGTCTGTAGAATCGTATGTAGCAGTGTTCCAGAAGGCAGCAGCACCAGCAGTAGATGTAGAGTAGTCTGTAGGGTTTAGTGTCTCTGTGTTACCATAATCATATGATACACCTAGGTTGATTGTGACCTGACCTTCTGCTCTAAGATAGGTATGTACGTTGTAACAAATCTTTCTAAGAATAGGGTCGTCCATAAATACATACGGTGTTTGGTACAATGAAAGAATAGGATTACCGCCAAAGTTTTGCCCTGATTCTTGTCTGTTGACTTTACCTGTGGAATCCCCGTGAATCACATATTCTTCATCGCCAATGTAACCAGAGTCTCCACAAGAAACCTCGATACCTACAAGCTGAGAATACTCAAATCCCATACCCTGTTGGCCTGTTCTTCTGATAGAACCAATAAGACCTAGGGATTCAGAGTTAGCAAAGAAAAGCCTAAACTGAGACTTCTTATTCAGTACCAAGATCGTAATAGTGCTAAGGTCTTCTGTTGCAGTAAATGTCTCAAAGAACTCTTGTACCGACTTAGACAAAGTACCAAGTTCAATATCACCAATACGTTCAGTAGCACTTACAGGTCTAATACCATCAGGAGCTAGGAAGAGCAAATCACCATTAAATTCTACCACAGAATCAGAAGAGACGCAACCTAAATTATTAGTAACATCAAGAAGTTGAAAGTCTGCAATACTATTGCCAACAAGCTTTTTAATATTATTGACACCAAAAATAAACAGTTGATCTCGGAAAGCTTTGATTTGTTTAATCTCAAACCCTACATTAATTACTCCAGCACCAGCAGCAGGGGTCCAATCTGTTTCATCAAGAGGTGCAGAAAAGTACAATATATTTGTGTCAGAAGAATCCCCCGCTAAAAACAGGTGACTGGCAAAACTTTCACAAAAAGAAGGAGCAGAAGGGGAAGAACCACCAGTAATCTGTGCGTAGGTTGTCCCGTCCCAAGTAGCAGCAGGATTAACCCCATCTACCATAACAAGTTTAGCTACACCCCAGTTGACTTTAGCAAATCTGACTTTAGATACACCAGTCATTGTTGGTGAACCAGCAGTAGTGGGAGTTACCCAAGCACTTGTACCGTTATCCCAGTAATGAAAATAATTATTACCTGAAGCTGGTTTTCTGCAAGCAAAAATTCCATCATTAAGTTGATTAAATACTGCAACCCCAAGAACAGGAGTGTCAGTTTCTCCGGGAACAGTGCCGTAGTCATTAGTGTACCCGCTGATACGACGATACCCACCCTGAAGGGCAGGCTCATAGTTAATCATACGTATGGCTGAACCGGGGAGTTGGCTTGCTTGAGTGAGAGGGTCTTGGTTAGTAATTAGTCCCCCCACACAAGAGGCAGGAAAAGAGCTAATTCTATCCGGCATTAGTTCTACCTTGAATCATTGTTGAGGTTACTCTAATGGGTTCATCAATAAGCACCCGTTCCATCTGGCGGATACCTTCTTGGAATTTCTGTTGGTTAATTGCTGCACCTTGTTCATTAGAGCGAAAGACCATCATGTAGTACATTGCCCCATCAATAATAGTGTGATTAAACCTAGCAGGAATAACGCACTCGTCATTATATAGTGTCAAATCAGAGGGAAACTTCCAATATACATACTCTACTTCATATGCTGCATCAGGGACAGGTGTGAGTCCAAACTTCTCATCGTAAGTCTGATACACATATTCAGGTGATGAAATACCACTACCGGAGTCTCCTAGCTCATCCATAGAACGATAGTTCTTAACATATTGTTCATAAGTAATTGCAGGAAGATGTGTAGGATTGTTTTCTTTTGATGCAAGTTGTTTTAAATAAAATGTTTCATAGTCTGCTGTTGAATAATCTGCAGGAAAGTCATAAGTTCCTGTACCAGCAGCAAGTGTTTGTGTATAAGTAGTTTTAAGAAAAGGCCACTCTTGACCCTTCTGTAGAATTTCATTGATGCTATTATTAACCGCAGCTTTAGCCAAAGACTGTACGCCGCGAACAGACGTAAACCCATCTCCTCCTGTATCAAGGGTTACTTCATTCAATCTAGTGAGTAGAAGATTAACAAGGGTTACGTAATTAGACATTCAAATACCTCTAAGAGAGCTAGGGGACCACCCTAAGGCAGTCCCCTAAGTTAGTTACGCGAGAACGTCACGAACAACTTCATCAGCAGCGCGGCTTGTACCAACACTGTCAACATCCATCAGATACGCGAAGACACGAATCTTACCAGAGGTATCCGGTGTAGTACCAAGCACGAGCACGTCGATGGTGTCCGAGGCAGTCACGATGATGGGAGCAGCAGTGTTTGCCAGAGTGGCATAGTCACCAGCCGAACCACCAGTGATAGTGAAACCGTCAACAAATGCGTCAACGTCACCACCTGTGATACCAAGGTCTGCAGTACAGGAAGTACCACCAGCCGGAGCAGCAGTGATTTCCATACCTGCAAACATTACTGCGGTGTTAGTACCAACAGTGATTGCTTGGATGATGTCGTTAGCTGCAAGAGCAGAACCCTTTGCCGTAGCTGCAGCCGCGAGGTCAATTTCAACCTCAACGAAATACGGCTTACGACCGGGGTTACCCTTACCACCAACGGCTTTTGCGAGAGAGCTTACAGTAGCCATGATTTAATCCTTTCTATCTCAGCTTAAGCGAGGTTATACTTTGCTGTGACAAGAGCCTCAGGACGCAGAATCTTACGGCCATAGAGGTGCATACCACGAACAATATCTGCGAAGCTGTCAGGATCACGGTACGTCTCTGTCTTGTTGATCTGTTCTGCCGTAGCAACAGCGGAATCATGACCACCAACAATCACACCGTAGTTAGCATTCTGGTTAGCAGTACCAGTGGTAGCTGCGCCAGTACCAACCGAAGGCAGGTTGTTAGAGACATAGACACGGAAGCCATTCCAGTTGTTCAGCACGAGGCCGTTACGGAGAGCACCCGAATCACCGAAGTCTGCGTTCATGAAGCGCGAGTCTTCATCCTGCAGGATTTCCATCATCACCGGATCAATAACAATCCAACGACCAGCTTTATCGACATTCTGTTGATCCAGAAGACGACCCATACGGTTGATGAGCATCACCGGAGAAACATAAGCAGTCGGAAGAGCAGTAGCACCCGGAAGACGTGCAGCAACAGGGATCGAGTGATCGCCAGCAGAGCCAGTCGTGATGTTACCAAAGTCACCCTTCTTAAGCTTCATGCTCGACAGGAGTTCGTCGGAACCTGCAGTGTCCACAGCCTTAGAACCGTTAACTTGGTCATTAACAGTGTCAGCATTTGCGTGAGTTGCAGATTGCTTGTAACCCGACAGATAGCCCAGAACTTCTTGGTCATGCTGGTCAGCCAAGCGGTAAGCCGCACGGTTGGTAGCAAGGTCCATAAAGTTGACGTGGCTGTGTGCTTCTTCAATGTCATCTGTTTTGAAAGCAAAATAGTTAGCTTTGTCGATAACCAGCGAGAAGTCTTCGTCATCAAGGTCTTGTGCTTGAATCTGAGTACCACGGGCATAAGGGCTTACGGAAATTTCCGGCTCCTTGATGATACGAACTGTGTCACCTTGAGCAGCAATTTCACCAAAGTAATCCGAGTTAGTGATGTCACCAACAACGGTCGATTTACGGAAGGCAAGTTGTACCTTCTTGGAATAGATTACGGAACTAAAATTCCCGTTGGGAAGGTTGCCGTAACCGCTTGCGGTATTAAAAGCCATTTTATAATCCTCCTATGATATTTGGCTTTGCGAAAGCTAAACACCACGTCTAAGAGGCTGTACTTTCTAGGGTGCACTTAAGGTCACTCTGGCCGGAGTTCACTAAAGCGGGCCTATACTAATTCAGGTTAGTCTTATTGTGCTGTAGGCTTTGAAGGTTGTAGGTCAGGTTGTCCATAATGGGGCTGACCTACGTATTATCCTTAGACAATCTAAGTTATATTTAAAAAGTTTTGGTTGTCAAGGGTTTATTATCGTGCACCACCTGAAAGATCATACACAAAATTACCTGAAGCTTGAGCTGCTTGAATAGCCTCCCAACTATCTTCAAATTCTTTATCAGACATCTTAGCAACTTGAGATTCTTTAATAATCTTGCCTTTAAAGTCTGCATTAACTCTTGGGGTAGCAGAGGTCTTAACTGACTTAGCTGCATCCTTAGACTGAGCTTTCTTTGCGCTAGGTGTCATACCATTATCAACTTTATACAAGTCAATGACACGAATGACAGAAGCAGGATCGTCAGAGTTCTCGTAGAGAGCGTCTTGAACCCACTTAGGTTGATCCTCTGCCCAGCTATGGAAGTCATCAGAAGCTCTTAGTTCGTCAAAGTCCTCATGAGCCTTGCGGATTTGAGTTTCTGCTTTAGTACGTTGTGCTTCATACTGAGCTTCATCAAATTCTTTTAAACGACTCTCTGCTTTAGAAAAGAGTTCCTTAGCTTTTTTCTCTGCAATAGTGTGAACAATACTAGCTACATCAGGATACTTACGAGACCATGCTTCAAGGTCTTCATCTGATTTGGGGGGAATAACTTGAGTTGTTTTCTTTGCTTGTTCTAGTTGAGCAAAACGTTCTTCCCACTCTTTTTCTTTCTCAGCCATATGACGACGAAGATCACCATAACGCTTCTTAAAGGTTTTTTCCTCTGCGTCCAGTTCTTTGTCTTCTGACTTAGTTTCTTGTACATCTTCTTGAACTTCTTCTTCTTGAATTTTTTCCTCCACTTCTTCAGAGGACTTACTCATCAGAGCTTCCAGTTCTTTTTCCTCTTGCTCAATACGAGCTTGATTCTTAGAACGACGATAACTCGAATCTACATATACTTTATCTTGGGCCATAACTATTCTCCTTTGTTGGGGCCTGCTAGACTAACTAGCGGGGTAGCCATTGTACTACGTTACTTTGAACCTAGACCACGACGTTTCTTTTCCGTTTTACGGGTAACTTTACTTTTATATTTTGAGGGTTTTGCGACGAAACCACCTTCAGCCATTGGCATAAGATCATCTTCAATATCTTCTACTGTCAAGCCTTTACCTGTAGTTTGGCCATACTGGTTTTCTTGAGCATCCTTGACATTTTCTTCATATTGTTTTTGAAAGGCATCGTAACGTTCTTGTGCTCTTTTCTCTTCTGCAGCACCATCTTCAGTACTAGTTTTTTTACTTGCGCTGGGAACAAAAAGTTTTTCTTTTGGTTTGCTTGTTGTGCTGCCCATAGAACTTCTAACATCAGTAATACCACTAAGGAAACCTTTACCTGATGCCCAAGACTCGTCAATAGCATCAAGAGCATTTGGAAGTTCATCAACATAAGACTTGATATACCCGTCTACAGTTGTGGTATCTATACCTCGTGCTTTAAGGTCTTCTCGAACTGCTCGTGCTTTTGCAAGAGGATTAAGCTCTGAGAAAGCTGCCCCAGCAATGCCAAGGCCCAATCCAGCAATCCCACCCATACCAATAGCCGCCTTTGAAAGTCCCTTTACAACCTTACCTTCTATGCTTGGGCTTAAAAGTTCTTTGACAAATTCTTCTGGATTTTTATCAATCTTTTCGATATTTTTTTCTGCCCAACTCTTGTATTGAGAACCTCTATTAGCTTGATCCTGAGAAAGCTCCATGCGGCGTTGCTCACTTTCAGAGTCATCACGGACATCAAGGACTTCCTCTGTGGTCTTTTCGCCCATCTGCTCAGAAGCCATACCTGCGTTTTCCATAGCTTGCTCACGGTTTTCAGGTGTAGCACGAACAAACCCTTCAGGTACAAGACCCATAGGCTGACCATTCAGAAGTGTAATAGGACGAATTTGACCAGTTTCTACATTAATATAGTCTACAATCTCAATGCCACCACCAGAGCCTGCACCCATTTGATTTCCGCTAGGGTAAAGTTGATACTGAGAAGGGTTAAACTTTGGGGCTTTAACTTCACCACCTTCAGCCATACCAACAGGCATACGCATGTTTGGGTTGTTGTATTGCATCTGTTGTTGAGCGTAGGGGTTATATGCTGGAATAGGTTGCTGTTGAACCATACCACCCATAGCCATACCCTGTGGTGCTTGACCAAGGGCTTCAGCAAGCATTTGCATTTCTTCTGGTGTTAGTTCGTCATCTTCCATTGGTACACCTTGGGCATCCACAGGTTCACCACCAATACGACCTTCAGACTCCATTTTAGAGAAAGCTTCTTTAGCCTTTGCACGAAGGGCCTCAAAGAAACGAACACCGTAATACCGGACTACATCAGCAGGTACAACGTATTCTCCCTCTGAAAGTTTAGCATCTACATTGTCTCGTACTTCTTCAGACAAGCTACCGGGAGGTACTTCATTACCTGTGACTGGCTCTACACGGGCACCATCATCCGCAAGGCCACCTTCTTGATATAGTCTGTTCATCTGTTTCTCCACTGTTCCGCCTTTGTTATATTTTTGCACCAAACCGCCTTCAGCAAACTTGGGTGCAGTAAAGTCATACCCTTGATCTAAGGCACCTTTAAAGGACACTTCTATTCCTGTAGTAGGTAGGTCCACAACTTTACCTGTATCTTTGTCTTTATAGGCCATAGGTTCATAGTCTATATCTACTAAACGGGTACTAAAGTTCTCTCTCCCAAGCTCTTCCTCGTACTCTTTAAGAATTTTATTTAGAGCTTTTTTATAAGTTGCGGAAAAACCACTTGAAGGTTTTAAAGCATTAAAATATCTAGCACTGCCGGGAGTAAACCTCTCAGCAACAATACGCTCAAAAGGAGGAATCACAATACGAGATATATCACGAGTTGCAGCTTCAGCTAAAAGCCCATCAAAAGCAAGACGGACACCTTCTTCAGTTTTTTGAATTGGTGGTTTAGGAAGTTCTCTTTCTGGATTAGCTCGTAGGTCATCCCTGATTTCAGTAAGAAGTTCAGATATGGTGGTCACTTCGCGCGCTGGGTAATATTTCATAATATCCATAGCAACTCTGTATGCTCTGAAGCTGCCCTCAGAAGAGTTATTTATAAACTTTTCATGCGCATCTTTTAATTCTTCAGGCAACGCATTAAATTCTTTGTATTGATTTATGTCAGCAGCTATACTAAGGCCCTCAGCAATCTCGTCGTCGGAAGCTTTTACAAATTCGTCAAGGTCACTTGGAGTTATATGGAGACCGTACTTTGCATAAACTCTGTCGGAGTTAGGAAGTGGTTTTGTCTCAAAACCTTTTTGCAAAAGATCGCTTTGAAGCTCCTCAAGAAGGATGTAGTCTTGCCCTGTCCTTGTGTCTGCTTTCACAGATGCGCGTGCATGTGATAATGTGTTATTCTCAAAGTGTTGAGAAATTGCTCTAAAATTTTTTCCGCTAGGGCTGTTAGCATTTACGATAAGTTCAAAGTAGTCGACACCGGGATCTAGAACTGGTTGCCGTTGTAATGAAGAGTACATAGGCTGCTCTACAAGGTATACAGAAGCATCCCAAAGTTTACCCTCAAAAAGGTTGTCAACTTCTTCACGGGTGTATTTTTGTTGCGGGTTAATCTTCACCCCCAGACTTTTAAACTCCGAGGCTCGAATAGAAGGGCTATCTTGAAACTCTTTAAGAAGCTGAGACCCTTTTATCCCATCTTTGGGAAAAGTAAGTTGGTTAATAACTTCGGGGATAGGGGACCTAAAGACAGCAACTTGATTACTTGTTCGAGAAGAGGCACCCAAAAAACCATAGGGATCATACTCTTCATTTAACACCCGATAACGTTCAAGGTACTCTTGAAACTCAGGACGTTCTTGCAAGTTAGACAACCGTTGATTAACATAGTTGACCAACTTAGGTTCTGGGTCCATGCCAATGTAGTCAAGCACCTCTTCTATGGAGTTACGTCCAAGAGCTACATTTGCAAGGTCATGAACTCGAAGGTTAGGGGCATAACCTAATTCAAATTCTGGGCCGCTACCAAAAGTATCACCATTTTCTGGGTTTACAAAAAAAGGACCCTCATTAATAGTACCCTCTTGTTCAGGTTCAAAATTAAGATCAAGATGATTTTCCCACTGGTCCTCTTCAAAAATATCCCGAAGTTTTTTATTCCCAAAAGTTGGGCTGGGGTACTGAGTATTCTCCCCCCGCACCCTAAATCGAGGAACTTTTACAGGACCTGATTTTGAGCGCCCCCCAAAAGAACGCACAGCACCTTCAGGCACTTCTGCAACAGAACTCATTGAGGCAGAACCGGCAACCCCAAACACGTCACCGTAGGTACCCCTACCCCTTACGGCATCACTAACACTTTCATATGCACCCGTCATAGCGTCAACACCAAACTGTTTCATCTGTTCTGCAGAAGGAAGGCTTGGGTCTCTGATATACTCTTTAACGGCAGGAACTACGTCCTCTTCGATTTTTGTTCTTGTCGTGCGTTGGTCTGCAGCAGGTTTAATAGTATAAACTTCGCCAGTAACAGTCTCAAAAACAGAATTACCTGCTTCATCTTTACCAATAAATCTATCTTTAGGTCCAGAACTTTGGGGTCTGTCAAAAAAGGGTACAGATTCAATATCAAGATTAGCCATTATTCACTTTTTCCCTCAGTCTTTTTAAACTATTAAGTTGTTTCAATTCACCTTGATACCGATACAAATCTCTTGGTTCATCAGCAACAGACATTTGTTTTTGAACTACTTTAATCCGATCATCCATCTCTGAAAGAAAAGCAACCCACAGTTCAGAGTTATTAACTAGTTGCTTTAGGTTCATTGTACAGGTCCTTCACCAGTATTGCCTGAGAAGCCCGGAGCGCCCGGAGGAGGTGCCGACCCTGTTCCTACGGTACCCCCACCACTACCTTGAGTGTCTTGCGCCTGTGCGCCTGCTGGAGGGGCTGCTGGAGCTTCTCCGGGGCCACCCTGAGGTTGAGGTGCTGGCGGATTCATCTCTTGGAACTTCTTAAGTACTTCTGCTTGAAGGGCTGCTTCTTGCATACTATTAGCAACCTTATCTGGATCAAGGTCCATAGAAGAGGCAATCTCACGAACAATGTAGTCAAGCCGTGCAAAGGGAGCAAGAGCAGGATTCTGGACAACACCAAGGAACTGCATGAGACGTTGACTGCGTACCTCATTAGCCATAAGACTTTGAGTACCTTCTGCCTTAACCTCTAGGTCACCCTTGATCTCTGGGTCAAAGTCAAATTGCATATTGAAAGCAAAGAGTGCTCGACCAAGAGGTGCAAGGAGATAGTCATCAACGTTCTTCACCACGTTACGAATAGAACCATTAGCAGCAGACATCAACATAGAGATACCTGAGGCTGTACGTCCTACACCACTTACACCAGTTTGACCATGAGCAAAAGAGGGGAAGCCTGTAGACTCATCTGCAAGAACACGAGCCTTGTCAAACATCTGCATATTTTCGTTAGAGACGTTAGGGAACTTAGTGCCAAAGATAGCTTGTCCCGGAGCACCTGCCTCTCTACGGAAGACTTTACCCGGATAAATCTCAAGGTCTTGCCCCGGCTCAAGGTTAGCTGTATCTACTTCAAAAATCAAGTTACCACTAAGAGCAGCATTATCAACAGCCATACGCATAAACCCATTCATGAGGGTCTGAGTGTCATCCATGTTTTCTGCAACACCAACACCAAACATGCTATAAGGATTCATCTCATATGGTACAGCGTAGTAGGGGATAATAGCAGGGGTAAAGGGATTCATAACAAGACGAAGTACCCGACCGTTACATACCCAGATATTAACACTGATAGAGTCTTTCTTGCGGAGATCGCGTGGGATAGTTACATCGTGATCTTCAAGAATGCTACGGTCTACGTTACCCCAGAACTCAAGGACTTCGTAACGCTCTGTACGTACTTCTTGAGCATCGTCCTCCATTTCCTGTTCCCACCATTCTTTGACATAGGACTCACCCATTTCAATAGCAACATCAATCTCATTGTCACGGAAATAAGGGCGGTTCTTAAGCCCACGAAGCTGGTTACGAGACATCTTATGGCGTTCTACCACGTACTCTGCTTCATTCATATTATGTGCATCAGGATCAGGATAGAAATTCCAGATAGATACGTTAGAAGTAGATGGGATAGTTTTAATTATTGGATTGTAGTTACCGTCTTCATCCCAGTTGGGGTATTCTTTATCAATAGCAAACGGACCCTTCATAACACCAGTACCAAACAATGCACACTCAAATGCAGTAGAACGCAGGTGCTTATTTGCTTGGGATTCGTCTAGTTGGTCATGAATCTTTTTCTCCATTTTCTTGGCAGCAATAAGAGCAGGAGAGAATGTAATTTGAGAAGCAAGAGTTCCCGGACCTTCTTTAATGTTTTCTACGTTTTGTAGTTTGTTCTTCAGTGGTCCAAGACGCTTACGAAGGTCTGCAAGTGTTTCACCGGGACGAAGAGAAGTATCCTCTTGACCGCCCATGACTTGTTCTTTAGCTTCAAGGAATTGTTGGTTAGTCTCTACATGAACAGATTCAGCTACACCATCAGGAAGTACTGTTGGGTTGATGGTAATGGGAAACTTGTTGTTACCAAGAAGAACCTCTGCAATTTGACCATAAGCAGCGAGAACTTTAGTCTTTGTTACTTTAACAAAAACACGGGACTTTTCTGTAGATGTGAATTGAACATCAGGACCATAGATACCACGATAATTGCGATAAGCTTGGAGCCAACGGCGTTCTTCTGTCTCTCTTGCGGTCTCTGCCTTAGAAAACCTTTCTTGGACATAACTAACAATCCTACCTGCTGGCTTATCTGTTGGCATGTCTCCAGAGGTGTCTTCAATAGAAGCCATATCTTCAGAGTCAAATGTAAGTTCTTCGTCCATGTTTATCCTCAGTAACCAAAGGTGTTGTCAGCAGGTTGGTATTGTTTTTTACCTGCCCAGTTGTCATAATCAAATAGTCCTGTTTTAGGTCTGGACATTAGACCGTAGCGAAGAGCATCATACAAGTGATCTTCAGATTTAGTATCAACATCTTCTGGGTTATTCTTGTCCAGAGGTAGCCCCGGAAGCTGTTCAATTAAAGCCTTGCAAGTATTAAAGATAACCATACGAGGCTCTTCTGTGAAATCATCTACTTGCAATCTTCTGTGTATTTCATTCTTACCAGCTACACGAGAACCAGCAGAACGATCAGAAGGTCTCCAGCGGCAACCCTTACGGATCATTGTTTCAGCAAGACTAGGGCCAGTATCCCCACGCTTATGCCACAAAGAAGAGTCAAGTACACCGTATCTAATCTTTTCTTCTGACTCTGCTTCAAGTACCATATCTGCTAAGTCTGTAGCAAGTACTTTGGATACGTACATTTCTCTGTAAATAATAATCTGGTCATCAGGGGCTACAGTGAACCAAAGTACACCAGAGTATGAACCATAACCATAGTCACATGCCCTAAACCGAGGCCAGTTGTGTGGAATATCGAAAGGCTCAATTACATGAATCTTACGGTTAAACTCTGGGAAGGCTGCACCTTCGTTAATATCCCAGTCACCCTCAAGAAGCTGTCTACGTTGATGCTCAGGCAATGAAAGAAGATTGGCCTCATACATACCATCGCCAGCAAGATATGGATTATCAAAAAGAGTAGCTGGAATGAATCTACGTTTAAAAAGAGGTTCTCCCTCACGAGAGTGCCCCTTAGGCCAAGTAATTGTTTCCCCAAACTCATCAGTTGCCCAGAAAGCTTTACCTGCAGGAGAAGGGTCAATAAACATCTTTTTAACCCATTGGTGACCTGAGCCTCCGGGGTTAGTAGTTGCCCTCATATACAGTGGTAAGTTTCTATCTGCACTACGTAGACGAGAACGCATGTAGTTCCAAGCATAAGGGCTAGCCCACTGAGTAAGTTCGTCAAACCCAATCCAGTTATACGCTTGACCTTGGTAACGAGTTACGTCATCATCTCTGTCAAGATAGGACATCCAAAGAGTAGCACCAGAAGGAAATACCCAAGTCTTATCTCTTTCTAAGAACTTAGCTCCGGGTACTGCTTCAGGGTATAACATCTTAGATACCCCAATAAGTTCCCTGAGTTCTTCTGTTGTCCTGCGCAACAAGAGCTTACGAGACCCTGCGGAGTTAACATAGCGAATAGGGTCTGCAACCATTGCATAAGACTTACCACCACCAGCAGAACCACCATAAAGAACCTCTTGTTCACTTGCAGCAAGAAAGTTAGTCTGCGGTCCGGGGTTAGGTTGAAAGATAATTTTTCTGTCTTGAGCAACCTCTTGTAGCTTTTCTTGTGCTACCTCAACGTCAATATCAGGAGTCTTGGCTTTCGCTGGTGATTTTCCTGCGTTTGCCGAGTTTCCTTTTCTCGATCCTTTCGGCTTTCTCGATCGCTTTCTCAAGGCGTTCAATGAGCTGGCGTTGCATGAGGCCTTCTCTATGTCTTCTTTGTTCAATTCTAATCCTATCTTTTAAGCCCATGTGGGAGATACTTCTAGAAGCATGAGCAGACAACCAAGCAGCAACATCACGTAGGCTGTATTGCTTAAGGTGTACCTTGGCTTGTTCTAGTAGCTCTAAATCCTCTTCAATAGGAAGTAAAATATCAGGGTCATTAGGGTCTTGTTCATATCCAAAAGGAACCATTCTACCAATACGAACAAGTGGGAAATACTCATACTCTTCGTTATAGTGTGAAGGAGCAGGTATTTTAGTATTTTTATTATTAACTTTTAATGGTTTTTCACTCATCATTTGTTTTTGGCGGTAAGATAAACAAAGGGGATTCCGCCTTAACCTCTACTCTTTCTGCCCCCTTCAATCCAGAACGGTCTAGGAAGTCTTTAGCAGCATTAAGTTTTTCTTTGTTGCCTAGGTCTGTCGGATTTTCCATAACATCTGCAATAGAAAACATTGCCTTAGGTCCGTATGTAGCAATATACCTACGTGTTAGTTCTGTAATCTCTTCTGCAAGAGGTGTGGTAATATCCTTAATAGGTGTAACAGGAGAGTAACCAGCCAGTTTCTTAGCCTGATACAGGTCTCCACGAGCCTCACCAAAAAGAACGTCCAAAAACTTCTGTTGCTTTTCTGTCTTAGCCATTGTTATTTCCTGTACTTTGCTGTTTTCTTTGCGATAGTTTTAGGTTGTTTGGAGAACTGTTTACCTGCTTTGGTGTCTTTACGTTTCTTTGCAGAAGTTTTAGCGTATTCTTTTTTGGACAGAGATTCCCTTGCTTTTTTAGGTAGATACCGCTCTCCTGTAGCATCTTTACCTTGAGTGCTAGGCTTACCTGATTTTGTTCCCCAGTCTTCTTTTGTCCATTTGCTGAGGGACTCCTGAGCTTTGGTTTTTGTCCCTGAATATCCACCACCGGCTTTCTTATAGGCTTGAGTAGCTAATTGAGCTTTCCTAGCTGACCATTGTCCTGCTTTACCGCCTTTAGAACCTGCTTTAATACGGGATACTGTACGCTTCCACAGAGCTTCGTTAGTACGTCCCATTATGCACCACCAACAGGGATAAAGATTTCTTCTACAGTGCAAAGGGCATCTACTTGTGGGGTAGAGCCAGTAGGGGTTACCTCTAGTTTATCTCCCGGTTCAAGGACAATATAGCCATCAGAAAGTTGAATAAACTCACCAGTACTGAGGTTTTTACCACTAATAATGTAGTAGTGCGTTGTGTCTGCTGCACGATACCATTCAAAGGTAATAGATACAGTACCGTTAACATTAGTTATAAATACAAGAGGAACACGAGCACGGCAATTAGAGGGACATTCATAAAGAGTCTCCCTCTGTGCACTTGTAGTACAAGCAATAATTACCGATTTCTCTCTGTAATTCTTCACTTATAACCTCTAGGGGAACCAGATTGGTAGAACATACCAGACTTCTTGTAGTCTTTGTTACCAGACTTAACCATACCGCCATTAAACATGCCAGAAGTTTTGCCTTTTAGTCGCATTGCCCTCATAAACTCTTGATTGGTTAATGGCAAGTTTTTTTCTACACGTTCAGAACGTGAAAGTTTTCTCCACTCGTCAAAAGTTACACCATTAATGCTTTTATTTTCTTTTGATACTCTGTAAGAATCAATTCTTTTACCTGCATCTGAAAGTCTTTGTGAAGGCGTAACCGTTAGAGAGCCGACTTTAACCGAATCTTCTGGGTTGGGTACTTTTTCAGTTTTAGGGTAGACATTTGCCGAGATCGACAGACCACCTCTGGTTTTCTTTTCAGGCTTTACGCTTCCTCTACGTGGCCCACCATCATTAGTAAACTCTGTGGGTGTGTAACGGGTACGGCCACCAGAGGAGCTACGGATTTGACCTTCAGTACGTCTTGCTTGAGGTTTTGTGGTAGTTGACTTAGGTGCAGAACTAGAAACAGAAGACTTTGGTTTAGATTTGGGTTTAGCCTTAGGTTTATCCCCAGACTTCATAGCTTCTTTTTCAGCTTTGGTAAAGAACCTACGAGTTTTAACGGCACCACCTCTGCCATCTTTAACTACCTTACCGTTTTTGTCTTTCATTGGGACCCATTCAAAGTCCTTACCTTCTTTATATTCCATATTAACAGCTTTTAATCCCTGTGTCAAGTGTTTTTGTTGATTTAACTAGGCCACCATTGTCGTAACCTTTGCAATCTTTTACCATAACACCTTTAGCCATTCCGGGTACACGACCTTGGTTTTCCATAGCGTAGAAGACTTTTTTACCTTTTTTGTCTCCATATTGCTTTTTCATGTTATTCATCATTTTCTTTCCTGCTTTGCTCATTGGCATTTTAAATTTTCTCCCCACCGATACAAATGTATCCATCCCTAGCTACTGCTATCTTTATCCTATAGTCTGAGTAATACCAAAGTATAGGATAGTTTGCTTCTTTAAGTGCTACGCCGTTAATCCATGCCATAAGAAGATATGAGGCGATACAAGTCACGACCAAACTCTTGAGGGTGTCGTAGGGTCTACAAAGTAATCAGAGAGTGCCTCTACGTCTTCCCTACGGTTATCACCATTAAGACGAATATTGATATGGTAGCCATCAAGAGGGGCCATCTCAGGGTATTCAATACCGTCAGAATCTGTGAGAATATTACCTATTGGCTTGTAGATGATACCAACTAAGTCGATAGCATAGTCTGGGGAGTTTTGGACAAAGTAAGGGTCACCTACATTCGTTACTATTTCCTCCCCAGTCTCAGGGTCAAGCTCACTAGTGGTATCCTGCTTGTAGAACGCAGATAAAACCGTAGGAACATCAGCCTCAGAAAATAGCTTTAGGTAGAAGTCTGTTTTAGGTGCTTCTTCTATCATGTGGTAGCCGCCTCCAACTCAGCATCCGTTGCGCCGTAGCCTCCGAGAATACGCAGGGACTTAATGTTGACCACGCCTTTTGGTGCAATCTGGAAGTCTGTTGCGGAGAGGTCAGGTAGGGCTGTTGGTGTGGTGTTTGCTGTGAGTGCTGTTCCGTCTATTGCACCGTTAAGGTCACTGGATG
>Ga0196905_1000015_pt1 | contig 57241 bp, 57 predicted proteins | sample CB_VirMetaG_3_FD_169098 | JGI IMG/M metagenome (GOLD analysis project Ga0196905, IMG submission 169098) | Freshwater to marine saline gradient viral communities from Chesapeake Bay - CB_1508_1S Viral MetaG (v3) (version 3) | ecosystem: Environmental > Aquatic > Marine > Coastal | place: USA... | reverse complement strand
TGGGTGACGGGAATTGGTATTTACGATATACCAACAAAGCAATGGGAAGTACGAGAGAATGAATTTGGTATTTACCCCGTCCATTTTTGGTTTGCAGTACCCAACCTTTAACACCAAAGAGAAATGACACCAAAAGAGAAAGCACAAGATTTATGGTTACGCTATTATGAATTAATAGATGATGACTATTCAAATGAAGCCGCTAAAAAGATGGCTAAAGAGTATGCACAAATTGCAGTTGATGAGATACTAAAAGTAGCAGAACCAAGTACCGAACAAGTACAATACACTAATGGTGAATGGGCAAGAGAATATCGTGAGATACCAAATAGGTATTGGACTGAAGTTAAACAAGAAATAGAAAACCTTTAACAACAAAGAGAAATGAAAACACCAATGCAAGAGTTGATTGAGCAGTTCAACGAAGAGATTGCAAGAGCAGAACAAAGAGGAGACTTTGAGATAATGAGACTTCTACAAGTTACCAAGAGTTTAGCAGAGATGAAACTTGATAGAGAGAAGGAAATCATCTGCAACGCCTTCAGCGATGCACGACACGGAGCGGTTGAATCAAGATGGACTGCTGAAGAATACTTTGAAGAAATCTTTAATAATAAATAAAATGAAAAGAACACTAATTATTTACAACACAAAAGAAACCACACAAGAAGAAGCAGCACACCTTCTTGAGATTCTTAACTGCGATGATTCTATGATTTGGGATAATGCAGATAGATGCGGAGTAGAGATTATTGAAGTACCAACAGATTCAGTTGAGGAAGATGAGCCATCTGATGTAAACCCATTAGATGCTCCTGCAAACTACACATTGCAAGAATTATTTGCAGAACTGAAGCGTGGTCGTCCTGCTGCAAGTCAGAAGTACTTGGATAAGTGCATTGCGGAACTTAATGAACAAGAAATTATTAAAACAGAAGAGTGATGAACAAGTACCAAATTAACTACAAGGATTTGCAAACGCAAGAGTACAAAAAGCATATCATTGAAGGCAGAAGAGATGTTGACGCTATAAGAAATTTCAGAAGCATCTTTAGTATGAATGAGGCACAAATTACAGTAGTAATGAAACTCGCTAATTAAAAAAGAACTGACCCCACCCCTTACCCATAAGAACAAGGCGCATAGGCTCTGCAAAGTACACGCAGTTAATGGGGTCTTTTTTTAACCTTTAACACCAAAGAGAAATGAAGTGGCTAAAACGATTCTTCACCAAATCAGAGATTAGAGAGTTATCTTTCTATAATGGAACTGATGGAATGAAGAAGCATAGTGAGTTTATAGATTGGGTAAATGAAAACGATGTTGAAATAATCAACTCATACATCACCTACCACAAGTATGACTATTCACATATACCACGCTACATAAATTATGTAATTAAAATCAAACGAAAATGACACTACAAGAAGCAGTAACAATACTTGAGAATCACAACAAGTGGCGCAGAGGTGATGATACTTTAGAGATGGCAGAGCCTAAAGATTTAGGAATGGCGATTGAATTAATTGTAGAATACTTTAACACTAAAGAGAAATGAAAACACCAATGCAAGAGTTGATTGAAACTCTAGAACTGTCCAAATGGATGCACGGAAGTGATACAGTAAAAATAGATGCTGTAATACAGCTGGCAAAGCAAATTCAATCCAAAGAGAAATGAAGATAGCAATAGGAGAAAAATATGCTAGGTGGTGGGTATCCAATAGCATCCATTTACTACCATCTTTATTTTTTCAGTGGGGAGATGGATGTATAGACAACCTTAATACAGGAAGAGTGCAGAGGCATTTTGAATTAGAAGTACACTTTGACTTCTTGTTCTTCTCATCTCTTATTTGCATTCACCTTATGTGGGGTGATGAAGGAAAAATAAACGAAGATATATGAAACCAATCCTATATTGGAGGGTAGGCAACACGCTTACCACAGATTACGATAGCGCAATCATTATGTTGAACGAGCGAGACCTCGATAACAACGGAATTGAAAATGATTAGTTTAATATTAGTAACGATTATGTCTGTGTACATAGTCAGAAGAGAATACGTTGCTTATAAAGAAGTAAAAAGAAAATTAGATAGATACAAATAGATGGACATTAAACAACTTATCATAGAGCATTATGCAGATACAGATGATATTGTATTTGCTGACGGATTCGATAAAGCTATTTTAGGGTTTGATCCCAATGCTTGGAAGGTTGTTTATTCTAGATCTATATGTATCAACATACTCATAGAAGAAGATGATATGACTGAGGAGGATGCGGTTGATTATCTTGAGTACAATACATTCAATACCTACATTGGAGACAAGACTCCGATATGGGTAGAAGATTTTAATTGGTAATTATACACACAATACTTTGTTTATTGTGTATAATTATGTACATTGCATTAAATTAAATTGATATGTCGGACTACAAATTCAAGACAACAAACATTAAAGGAAAAGAATACGTTGAGGTTAACGAACGTATAAAGTATTTCCGCACAGCGGAAGAATACAAGGGATGGTCTATTAATACCGAGCTTGTAGATTTCAATAGTGAGTCCTGCGTTATGCGAGCAGAGATTAGAGATGACCAGTGGGTACTTCGTGCTACTGGCTATGCACAAGAGGATAAGTCTTCTTCTTACATTAACAAGACAAGTTATGTGGAGAATTGCGAAACATCTGCTTGGGGTCGTGCGTTGGCTAATCTTGGTATTGGTATTGATACTTCAATTGCGTCTTCTAACGAAGTTGCAATGGCAGTGGCTAAACAAAATACGCCTAAGAAAACTACTGCAACTAAGACGGCTACTAAGGAATCAACCTTATTTGAGAAAGCGGTAGAGAAGCTAACAGAGAAACCGACTCAAGAGTACTACGACCAAATTATGTCTAAGGCTGGAGATAAGTTCACCGCAGCAGAGAAAAAGAAACTTCAAGCCATAGTTAAGTAATGGGACGCATTCACGAACCATTTAATGACGACTCGCTATACTACTCAGATAGAAAGCACGTAAGTAATTCTATGCTTGGTAGACTAATGGAGTCTCCTCATCTATTTAACTTGTGGATGAAGGGAGAATACGAATACCCTAAGAATCCAAACTTTGTAGTTGGTAGATATGTACACACAATGGTTCTTGAACCTGAAAAGGTGGATGCGTTTCATATTAGCGAATACAGGACTAGAACGTCCGGTGGATTTAAAGAGGATATTAAAAAATATGGATACGACTGGGCGGTCACGGCATCTGAACACGAGATGTCAGTATCTATACAAGAGCAAATAGATAAGAGGGAAAAATTGGCTGAACTCTTATTGTTTGCGGACAAAGAAGTTCCATTTGTTAGTGAATGGAATGGAATACCTATCAAAGGAAAGGTCGATGCGATCACTGAGATTGATGGGATGAAAGTAATTATTGACCTAAAGACAACCGGAAAAGAGGTAACTCAGTTCCCTAAGTCTGCTCGTTCTTTTGATTACGATAGGCAAGCGTATTTCTATCTCAACCTTACAGGTGCTGATGCATTTATGTTCATTCCTGTTGAAAAGAGTTTCCCCTACACACCTGCGTTGTATACCGCTTCGCAAGAGTTTGTAGCTAGAGGTGAGGCTAAGTTCAACAAGGCTATGAGCCTCTATAAGCAGTTGTTTGTTGACGATGGTTATGATGACTCCTACCTAATAGAAGAATACCTATAGTGTAATTACATTGTAATTACAATTGAAGAACAACGAACATTAATTTAAATTTTATTAAAATGGCAGACGTTAAATACGACAGCGTTTTGATGGGTTACGTTGAGGACCCACGTAAAAATGACAATGGTGATATCACATCTTGGTCATTCTCTCTTAATCGTGAACAAGTAGCTGACTTGGAGAAATACCAAACAGCAAAAGGGAACGTATCGTTTACACTCTTTTTCTCTAAAGCGGGTAAGGCTATGTGTCGTGTATACGACCCTAATAGCGAAGCAGCTAAAGAAAATGCTTCTAAGCGCAAGCAAGAGGCTGATCCTTTCGGTTAATGAATTCTGAGAGCTTGGTAAAAGTTCTCGGTTTACTTGTTAGGTTAGACTTGGGGGTTGGCGTTGAGTTCCAGCCCCCTTTTTTGACCGGAAAAGTAAACGATAGAGACTACAAGATTCTATGCGCTGAGGTTCAGCACGTAGATGGTAAGATTAAAATGCTTACATCTCCATCACACATAACCAATTTATTTCTCTATATAAACAACAAGAAGGGAAACAACATTGTGTTACTGACAACTAAAACGACTCATAAACTACTGATGAGAGACGTTAGTATGATAGAACTTGCGGATGGCATTATGTATAAGAATGAAATGGAATTGTATGAAAACAATATACTTGGCTGATGTACACGTTGAATACGAATTCAGAAAGTCTTGGTCAAAGTTTGTGATTCAAATGACTGTGCTTACGGATAGCATATTTGAGATTAATAAACATACCCATAGCATTGACTACATCAAAAAACATTTGCCTACTAATAGCAAAAACGTTAGGTTTAGAATTAGAAAAATAAATACGATTAAGGAAATCGGTAAATCTTTTTATTACAAATAATATGGGAAAATTCAAAAAATATCCGTTGAACCTCACAACGAAAGAAAAAATTAAAGCAGTAGGTAATGAGGTTATAAACTTATTAATTGAAAAAAATGAAAGTTATGGAGACTCGGCTCTTCAACCTGCAGGTATCTTTGCTAGAGGCAATGCCGTTGATAATCTTGCTAGTCGTATTGATGATAAGCTTATGCGTATCAAGACCCAAGGATTCCAAGGGTACGGAGAAGACAACATCAAAGACCTAATAGGTTATTTGATTTTACTAAAGGTTGCTTTAGAGTACGGAGAGGATGAACTACAGCCTTGGCAAGAAGAAATATTAGATCGTGAGGATATCCACCACATCGGTTACTACCAAACACGCTCTTAATTATGATGGTATCTATTGCAAAAACCCTCTATTCAAATGAGATACATCATATAGGGGTTGAGTCTGCGCTAGAGCGTATAGCCGTAGGTAAGTCTAAAGAGATGATAGACGAACTGCGTAGTGCAGACGCATCAGATAAGGGAAAAGTAAAGAAAAATTTACCTGTTGTTATGTTCTCCGGTACATTCACAGGTAGAAAAGATGAGCTTCTAAAAGACCACAGCGGTTATATTGTATTAGACTTTGATAACCTAGATAACGTAGAACAAGTAAAGCAAAGTATTGGATCTGACAAGTATGTTTATTCTTGTTGGGTTTCTCCATCAGGCAATGGGCTAAAGGCTTTGGTTCGTGTGACAAACCCTGAGCGTCACCGTGACCATTTTCGTTCCTTAACATCTTACTTCGCTAAGCAATACGGTATAGAGGTCGACCCTAGTGGTGTTAATGAGTCTCGTGCTTGTTTTGAATCTTACGACCCTGACATCATTGTCAACTCTACTTACGAGCGTTTTGGCGGTATGTTGTCTGAGAAATCTCAGAACCAAGTTATGGTTCAGCAAGAGAACGTAACAGATTATTACCGACTCAACCTTGCTGCAACTATGGTTCGCAACTCATTAGACGGTGAGAGACACGCAGTATTATTTAAAGCTGCAAGACTTTGTGGTGGCTATATAGCTGCAGGTCGAATAGAGGAAGAAGAAGCTATACGTGTACTTGTTAGAGAGTTTGCTAGAAGAGATTACGATGAGCATTACAATCCGCACGCAACCGTTAGAGACGGTATTGAGGTTGGTAAGAATATGCCTATATCTGAAATCGTTCAAGATGAAAAGGATGCTAGACGTAAGCTTCAAGTAGCTGAGGGGGATATGTCTTTTATCTCATCAGGAGACGAGGACTTCAAATGGATTACTGCATTTGCAAATGGAGAGATACAAGTTGGTTTAGACACAGGTAACGCTGAGCTAGACAAACACTTTAGATACAAAAAAGACTTTACTATAATCAATGGGCATAGTAACGTTGGTAAAACTACATTAGCTATGTTTCTTATGGTAAATTCATCTATTAGACACGGATGGAAGTGGGTAATCTACTCTTCAGAAAACAGAACCGCCTCTATAAAAATGAAATTGTTGCAGTTCTTGGTTGACAGACCTATAGGTTCTATAGATTATCAAACAATGAGACTAGCGTACAAGTGGATAGAAGAGCATTTTATAATCATCAACAACAAAGAAGTTGTTAGCTATGCTGATTTAATTGTGTATGCTGAGATTATGATTGCTAATGATGAGCAGTTTGATGGGTTCTTTATTGACCCATATAACTCGCTTAGAATAACTATCTCTAACAACAATATAGGTGTACACCAATACCACTATGAAGCAGCCTCAGAGTTCCTTACATTCACTACAGCGCACGATAAGGCGGTATGGTTGAATACTCACGCTGTTACAGAAGCTCAAAGACGTAAGGGTATAGATGGGTTGCCTATGGCTCCATACGCTGAGGACACTGAAGGAGGCGGGCTTTTCGTGAACCGTGCAGATAATTTCCTGACTTTCCATAGAAAAATTCAGCACGATGAGCCTGAGGTTCGTAGAACTATGGAGTTCCACGTTAGAAAGATTAGAGAGGTTGAGACAGGAGGCTCACCGACTCCAATTATGAATCCTATTCTGTTCAAGATGAACACAAGCAATACTGGATTCTATTGTCTTAATGGAGAGATGAAGTTGTTTGATCCAATGACATTTATGCCAACACCGGAGGAGCAAGTACATATTCCTTTCTCAGTTGAACTTGATGATATATTTTGATGAAATCAGGACTAGAAAAATACTGTTATAAAAGGTTAGAAGAAGAGGGATTTAACTTTGGATATGAAACTCAGACATTTACAGTAGTAGATGAGTTTATATATGAAGGAGATTATTATTCTATGACTAACGGAAGCGGTAAATTGATAGATAAAACAGGTAAAAAGGTTCGGGGTATTAAATATACTCCGGACTTTATCCTCCCTGACAACCGAATTATCATAGAAACAAAGGGTTACATAAGAAGTCAACACAGTTTTCCTTTGAGATTTAAATTATTTTTATCATATTTGAATAGAAACGGTATGGGTGATTGGGGGATTTATCTCCTAAAAAACCAAAAACAAGTAAACGAAGCTATTCAACTGATAAAAAATGAATCCAAATGACCTAAGCCAGCTGTATTGTCTTTCGACAATTAATGCTCATAAAGTAATAGACGAGCTTTATGAGGAGCTACACAACCGCAAAGGAGAGCCTAAGGTAAATCCAGTAGACGTTAAGTCTATAAAGCAATCCTTCATATTTAAAATCCGCCAAGAACTAGATTTAATATCAACTGCAGCGGAAGAATACTTTGATGGTCTGTGAGCTGGAAACCAAAAGAAACAGCTCTGTTTGACCACTTAAAGTCTTTATACATTAAAGATTTAAGTTGGTCTAAGGATTGTTACTCCCATCACGACTGTTACTCTGAGGATTTAAAGTGTGATATAGAACTTAAATGTCGTAATAAACACTACGATGATCTGGTCATAGAGAAATTCAAGTACGACAAGCTTATAGCTAGGGCAAATAAATACTCAACAATACCTGTATATATTTGTCAAACACCAAAAGGTATTTACGGATTCAATTTATCTAAGTTAGATGAGCCAGATTGGTTTATGAAAGGTATGCCCAAGACATCTCACTTCTCTCAAAGACAGTTTATAGATAAGGAAGTTGGAATGCTTCACATTGATTTGGCAAAATACTACAAATAAAAAGAGGGCTAACAGCCCTCTTTCTTTTTCCCTTTAGCGTACTGGCAAGAGCCGTCACATTCCTGTGGTCTCACCTCGCACCATTTAGTTGCAGGCTTTTCTTTCTGCAACAGATTTTTTTTACCCATTAATTTTCAGCTTGTCTTTTTAGTTCTGCGATAAATCTTTTGGATGGTTTAAAATCAAGTGTCTTCTTCATATATGCCAATTGATCTGAAAGCTCCTTCGCACCTTCTCTAGTTTTTAGATCTGGTAGACCAAAGTAGTAAATATAAACTTTAGCCTGAGCCTCTGGGTCTCTGGTATACATTACATCTAAGATGTCGTAAGCATCTTTAATCTTGCTCAAATCAGTCTTAGCTATCTTATTGTAACGCTCAATTGCATATTTTCTGTCTTCTTTTATTTCAATAGTACCTAAGAATTCTTTCATTCCGTCAAGGTCTTTTTCTCTAGCCATCATATCAGTAACCTTCTTGATGCGATATCTAGTGTCACCCTCTAGCATTTCAATCTTCTTGACCTTCTCTTGCTTCTCTTTCTTTCCTCCAGGATAAGAAGAACGCACCACTTTCTCTAGAGCAGACTTCTTGATTCCAGATAGTACTTCTAGAACATTTCCATTAAAGATAGATTTTTCCCCAGTCTCTGGAGTGTATAACATATTTGTTACAAAATCACCCATACTGTAAGCGATAGCTACAAGACCATTCGTGCTAGGAGAAGTGGTAATTGTTTCTACAGCAGATTTCATTCTACGTGGAGACATACCTGTATGCTCAGCAATAGCTTTGTAGAATAATGGGATTCGGTCATCGTATTTACCCTCCATCTCTGGAGATACAACTCCAAACTCATTTTCTGGAGAAATCATAGCTCTTCTAAACAAATCGTAATTAGTGTAGTACTTGTATGCGGCTACAATTGTAGGCGGAAGCTTAGATAAGTTTTCCTTTATCCCTATAGATACAGGCAATGCATCTTGGATAGAATCCCAAACTCTATTGATTTTTTCATCATTCATCTGAGGATCTTTCTCTCCTTTTGCTGAGTAGTAAATCGATCTACCAAGCATCTCAAACATAGTTAAGAACGGAACCAATGACTGAGTCTTTCTGATTCTTATGTACTGAGGATTACCATCCTCATCCTTAGTAGGAAGCATAATCACAAAGTAATTATCCTTGATGTAGTCTGGAATGTTATCGTAATCATCTTCATCGTCACCTGACCCAAGGTTGTACATAACAAGTGCAGATACCGCTAATCCAATCTGACTAATTTTCGTCATAAACTTACCTGGATTCTTTGTAATGTATTCTCTTGATATTCTAAAACCTTGAATGGCAGCATTCAAATAAGGAACCCATCTGTCAAGCTCTTTTGCTGATGTACCTCCTTGGTTAAAGTCCATTGTCTTACGAGCCTTGGCAACCGCAATAGCCTTGATTTCATCATCAGTATACTCGTTTTTACCAGCCTTTCTTTCTTTAGTCAACTTATTTTTAACCTGAGAGTAAGAGGCTAAACGCATAGCGATCTCAGTTTTCTCACCTGTATACTGCAAACCCTGTCCTGCTTTTGCCAACAACTTTTTAGTTGTGCTTCCAATCTTGAGTTTGCCTTCTTCTTCAAGTCTTTTAGCTAGACCTTTCACTCCCTCCTGACCATAAGTGTAGAAGAAGTCCATCATACCTCCATTTTCAACGTACTCATCAAGTAGCTGAGATGCAAGCTCAGCATCTTTAGTCTTTAGATTAGCATCTGCCTGAACTAAACCTTTGGTCAATTTAGTTACGTTTCTAGATACTTTAAAGAAGCTTACAGGAAGCAATGCATTGTCATCGTATATGTCTGTAAAGAACAATACGTTAGCAATATCCATAGGAACGTTAGAAATAAAGAACAGCGGGTTGTATCCAGTTGCTCCTGCCTTTAATAAGCTAACACCACCAGCTGCCTTTAGCCCTTCTTTAACTAAGCTGTCTTGCGATATCTTTCTAGTAGCATCGTTCCATTCATCTGCTAAATCTTTTTGAATCTGGAATGCTCTAAGCTTGCCTCCTACACGGTAGAATACGTTTTCAAACTCTAGATTCGGTTTGTTGATTACAGCATTACCAAATTTATCCGTTACTATTTCGCCATCTTTGTTGAGCTTATAGTTTGCTGGCTTATACCAAGGAAGCGCAGTCTGATTTGCAAGCGATTTAGCTAGGGCTGTGTTCATCTCGTTTACAGCAACTCTGTTGCTTATAGATACTGTAACGCTTTCTAGTATGTATCTAGAGTCTAAGATAACAGCCCCCTCAGAACCGCTTTTCAACGTCTTGATTTGATCAACGCTAAGACCGGTTTCTTTATACATATCACTACCGCTGTAGTTAGTAGTAATCATCTCACCGTTCTCATCTACATCAACATTAAATATCTTGTCTAAGAATATACGTGTGATGTACTTGTCAGATTTGAATCGCTCATAAGTTTGCTCGTCAATTAATCCTGCTTCGAAAGCAATCTTTAATTGCTCGTTCATCGCAGAGAAATATTTATCTGCAGCCTCTTTGGACTTTGGATAGTAAGATAGCTTTGGAGCTTCATTCTCTAGGAATTCTCTAGCTGATTGCTCGGTCATACCACCTGGATGCTTCATCACGCCATTGTCCTCTATTCTCTTTTTAAGCTCTTTGGTTTTATCGTCAATCTTTTTGATTAAAGATTTGATTTCTTCTCTTTCTTCCTTAGATAGATTTAGATTAAGAGCATCCTCTAACGCCTGCTTATTAGCATTTATTTTTTCTATTTGCTTAGAAGCTAAGGCACGTCTCGCTCTTCTATTAACCTCTATCTGTACGATTCTTTCAGCTAATAGAATTTCCTCTGTTAACTTCTCTTCAGGCTTGGTAAGGTCTTTATAGATGCTTTTTTCATACTTGTGGAATCGGTTAACACCTCTAGCCTTAGATCCAGCACGGTTAGTCATAAGTGACTCAGCTACATTAAGACCAGACTGTAATAGTTTCTTTCTGATAGTTCCCTGTCTATCGCTCCACTCTGTTTTTACACGCTTAATAAACTGCTTCTTACGACCTTCCTCAGACAATAATATTTGCTTCTCTGATTCGTTTCTAATCTCATCCATAATCTGACGAGCGCTACGAGTATCTTCCTCTTCAGCTTGATACAGCGGACCAGAATCCATATCCATCAAAGCTCTTGCGGATGCTTCATCCACCTCAGCGGCAGCTCCAAACATCTCATCAAAGTAAGAATACATATGCTTGCCATCTTTAAGACCCTTGTATTCGATGTAGTTTCCTCCATCTAAGTCAAGTCTGCCTCCAGGCAGCTTTAATGGATCTCCAGTAGTTTTCTTTGGAGCAGGCTTTTTAACCGGCTCCTCCTTTGGCTTTTTAACCTCAGCTACTTCTTTAGCTTGCTCAGCCTCTTTCACAGCTACGTCTTCAACCTCTTTCTGCATCTGAGCTTTTTCTGCAGGAGTTAGAATCATATTATCGAATATGTCTCTGACCTCTGGAGTCAGTTCTCTAGATATAGCTTTGAAGCGAATTGAATCGTATATATTCTTCAGCCATTTTCTTAGGTTGTCAAATATTTTCTGCAGTGCAGGTACAGGCGCTTTACCATCGTATAGGTATCTTTCAAAACCTCTTGCGAATGCTTCAGAGAAATCTACAGTACCTCTTTTGAATCCAGACCATTTCTCTACAATTTTAATCTCTTCTGGAGTTAAGTATCTCTCGTATACGTGTGAGAACTCGTGAAGCGGTGTGGATACATCAGGACTAGTAAGAGCGTAAATCATAAACGCTGAATCCTCAATTACCATTGCACCTTTAATCTTCTTGGCTTCAGTCTTAGCGTCACGGATGGCTCTAATCTTGTATTCACCACCGTACTTGTAGACCTTGAGATTCATTAGTTTGTACTTCTTACGAAGCTCTCTTGCTTTACCCTCAGCCTCTTTCTTGTCTTTAGACTTGAATTCTTTTATCTCTTTAGAGACTTGAGAGACTTGAAATAGTACATCCATTTCGTTACCGGAAATCCAGTAGTCTTCAAATTTAATTTTTGATCCAGGACCTAAGTCTCTATGGTCGATTTGATTTGGTTTAAAGAACCCTATTGATAGTCCAGTGTCTGTTTTTTCTGATTCAAAAATATCTCCATACATAGCATAAAGAGAAGCTGGTGTTTCAACACCGTATGATTTTGTAGTTGCGGTTCTGTTTACATAACCACCATCTAAAACCTCCAGATTCCATATACCATTCTTTGTTTTTACGTGAAGAGTGCCATCTACCTTACCACTAACTTTAATGTTTGTAGTAGATGTGAGGTTGTCCCAATCACTTTGCGTGCCATTTGGGAGAATGAATATTTCAGAAGTACCAGATAAATCTGAAGCTTCATCTATATATTCCATATTAATTACTTCAGATACATCACCTATATTAACATCATATACCTCAGTATTTGGAAGCTCTATATTAATACGTTCTCTTTCTCTTAGATATGCCTTTTCAATATTTACATCACCGTCTCTATATACTATGTATGGCTCTGGACCATCTGTATCTAAATTGATTATGACTTTTATGTCGCTCTCTGGATAATAATAAGTAGCATCAGTTTCCTCATCAAACTTCATATTTAGATTACCGATTTCCCTGAGATAATCATTATGCTCATAAGTTTCTTCAAATGGACTGATCAACATAACTTGCTCAGGAGTAACGCCTAGCATTTCCCATCCGCCTTTCTCGTTAAATTCTCTGATGAAATCATCACCATTAATTGGATTTCCACCTTGAAGGAATGATTTTATAGTTTGATCAGCTTCATCCTTGCTGTTAATTTCAGCAGGCATAGAGAATTCAGATTCGGCTAATAGAAGCTCTCTCTGAACAAATTTTGCTCCGTTATTTATTTCTCCAGAATTCTGTATAAAATCGTGTTCTTGATTTTTGAATTCAGCTATTCTCTCTTGATTCGTAGAGCTACCCTTTATCTCAACTATTGTTCTTGTTGAGTTATCTAGATTGATAGCAGTAACTACTTTGTTATTTTCATCAAGCATTAAATAGAAGTCCCCTCTTCTTAACTGAGATGAAGCCATTGTTTTTGTACAAAAAACAGTGTCTTGAGTCATAATGGTTAAAGCCTCTACTTCTTCATTGAAGTTAAATGAACTTTCTCCAAAATTAGAATCTGAATCAACGCCTTTAAACTTATAAACCTTAACTCCATTCTTATTGTATACAACACGATTGGCTTGCTCAATCACACTTTTTTTAGCCTCACCCACCATCTTAGTGTAAGACTTCAGCGGATGTTCATCTGATTTTCCAGACTTAATCCAATCTATAGCCACTCTTTCAATTAAGAAAGGGAATTGATCAGTAGACTTGTTGTTTCTTTTGTAATCTTTATCCGTGGCTAAATCATATTTAGAAACTAGTAACTTATCGAAAAGAACAAGCGCTCTAAGTTTTTCTTGAGCGTTTATTTTTTCCTGCGGAATCCAATTAGCGCCATCCCAATAAGCTTCACTGGTACGTATTGTAGTTAACAAGTCTATCCATTTACCAATTGTAGCCTGTTGCTCTATATTGATATCTCTGGCTGTGTTTCTTAAAGCGTTTTCAAATGAAGTTCCTTTTGCTGTTTCTACTTGCTCATTTGATATTTGCTCTGATAAAGGACTATTAAAGTCTGTCTTTATGCCAAGGATTCCTGCAGCATCTAGTCTTAACAATGCATCAAGCGATCTATTCTGCATAATGTCACTAGGCTCTAAAGAAAGCATTTTAGATGCAGCCATATCATAAATATCCTGTCTTGACATCTCCAAGGCTCTTGTAACTGCTGTATCTAAAGTTTGTCCTTCAGGTCTTCTTAATACATTCTTACCAGTAATCTTGTTAAGAATGTTAATGCCTTCAACAACGATTGGATCATCAATTCCTTCCTTAGTATGCTTTTCTAGAATTTTATTTTCAATAGGATTGAGCTGAGCCAATGTCATAGAATCATTGTGTATAGATGTACTAGACATAGAAGTGGTCTTAGAAGCTCTCAGTAGACGCTCTGCATCCCTCTCAGTACCCTTCACATACCGAATCCCCTTCATAATATCAGATATCTCTATACCCTTGCGATTCGCAAGATTCTTCATACCACGGTATATGATTTCAGTGGCGGCTTCAGCCTGAGCATCTTTGAGTCCGAAAGCTTTAGCCATTGCATATCGAACACCTTTCTTGGTCTTAGGCTTGAAGATTCTTTGCTCTTTCTTTCCCTTTTCTTTCTTTACTTCGACCTCAACCTTTTTAGCATCCGCTACTTTTTTGAATCGGTCATATGTTGCTTTTTTCTTTTTAGCAAACACATCGATTAATCCCTTAGCGTTTCGGATGGTTACAGGCTTGCCGTTTTCAATAGTGGCTGTGTAGTTGCGTTTTCTGTTTCCTTCCGAATCTACAAGAGAGAAGTTAACTCTCTTTTTGTTTCCTGCCTCTTCAACGTTCTGAATTACATATGTTGCTCTATCAATAGTAAATCTATCGCCCTGTTGACCGTATGTTCCAATGAACTCGGTCATAGAGGTAGCATTGCCTAAAGATTTCTTAAATTCTTGTGTGAATTTTTTATTTACTAATTCTTTAGTCGCATCCGGAGAGGACTCGGTTACGATATTTGCTGATTCAATCGTGAATGATTTCTTGGGAGATTCTTTCTTTGGCTCTGACTTCTCCATCTTTGGAGCCGGTTCTTCGACCACAGCTGGTTGTGCAGATTGCTCAATCTTATCAACCATACCTTGAATCTGATTGATTTGAGCATCATATTCGGCAACGTCAGCGCCTTCCTCTGCAACTTTAGCTTTTTGAGCTTCTAGAGCTTGTATCGCTGTTCTTAGATTCTGAACAGTTGGTCCTAGACCCGCTTTAATAGCTTGAGCTTTTTGTGCTGCTAGATCTTCTGCTTGAGCTTCTTGAACATCTCTATCTGCTGCAACCTTTTCTTCGCTTGGCTTAGCGACAGGTTCGGCTTTGACAGGGGCTTTCTGCTCTTGCTTAGGACTTGGTAGCCCTGTTTCTTTTTCACTATCATCTTTGCGGTATTTTTGTTCTACCTGTTTTTTCTTCTCTACAAGTTCTTGTGCCTTTGCCTTTAAAGGTTCTTTACCGGCTTCAGATTTAAAACTATCTATCTTGTTTAAAACAGAAACAATCTCTGAATCAATATTCTTTACCTCATTATAATCTTCATCACTGAATTCATTGTAGAACTCAGTTTCTTGTTGTTGAGCCTCTTTGTACTGCTCTACTTTCTCGTCACGGAGGTCTTTGTAGGTTTGTCTTTCTTCTGGGTCTAGCGTTTGGTCTTTAGCTAAATCATCTAGTTCAGATATCTCTGTTCTAAGTTTATTTTTAATTTCTCCGTTTTCTGTATCTCCTACAATAGAATTTCTATTTAAAGCTCCACCAGCACCGCCAAGAAAACCACCAGAAATAGCACCAATAAGTAGATTTTCTAGCCCCTGCTTTGAGAACATAAAATCAGCTTGCTTCTTAGAGAAATCTTCCTCTCCACGAGCTATAGATCGGTTGGCTTCTTCCATACCTGACTGAAACCATTCGGTGAACCCTTCCTCAATACCGCCTTCCAAAAAGGCTTTTGCAATTCTCTTTGTGCCTGACTTAGACATAGCTTCAGAGAATGTTTTTGTAGCTCCTTTAAAACCCTTTCTTTCTAAGTAACCTGCTGAAGCACCAATAGTGGCTGGAATTAAAAATTCATCTTCTTCATCTTGGTAAAGTTGCTCGATAGTTTTGCCTTTTCTTTTGGCTAATTCAGAATTGTAATCATACAATCCGTATCCCATCATATCTGCATATATACCAACGCCAGGAACCAAAGCTCCTGATACAGCAGTAGGTACAATTTGCATTACAGCACCTGCAATGTTAGACGCAGATTTAGCTACGCTGTTCCAACTTTGGGAATCTGTTAATGCATTAACTGGAGACATATCTGACTCTAATTCCTTTAGAGTTCTCATAGCCTCAACCTGCATTAAATCTTTTGTGTTTTCAAAAGCTGCAAGACCAGATGTAACTGGATTACTTGAAAAGATAGCATCTGATACAAATTCAGCAGCCTCCTGACCAAGGGTTTTTTCTACAGTACTTGTAATAGATAAAGCAAAACGTGGAGGTATACCTTCGATTTGATACCATACGTTTTTAACGTTATTTATGAGGTTTTCACCAGCTGATAGAGACGGTGATTCCGAAACACCTGAAGGTTCTGGACCTTCTTTTTTTTTTACGTATCTATTGTAAATATCGTCAAGTTGCTCTACGCTAGCGCCATTGGCACGAGCCTCATCTAGTAACTGCTGGAGTTCTTTATCCATTATTAAAGACCTTTAGATTTTAACCAGGCTTCGTATTCTTTATCCGACATTCCTGATCCACTTCCTCCTTGCGAAGATACGGATTTTTCAGTGTTTAATTTGTAAATACCTGATATCAAAGACTTTAGTGTATCCTCGTATTTTTCGTCAGTAGCATATCTGTTGCCGTCCTTGTTTACAAATTCTTGATCAAGAAGCTTAGACCAATTTCCATCTTCTGGCATATAGTCGTCCACTAATAGCTTAGCATAAGACTCAAGACCTCCAACCCAATCGGTCATCTCACGACTAACCGCTTTTTGAGCAGCAGAGTCCTTAACCATTGTGTCTCCAGCAGTATAATTACCTACATTGTAAATATTTTTTGTTCTAGCTCCACGACCTTTAGTGCCAAAGTTTGACTCCAGTCTGCCTTGAGCAAGAATGAGTTCAACAGGAACCCCATATTTAGCTGACACATCAATTACATCTTGTGCTGTAATAGGCGATTTTCCTTCCGAGTACTTGTCGATATAAGACTGAATCTCAGACTGATTTACTGCGAAGTTTTGCTGCATAGTAACCGGGGCTTGATTCAATGCTCCAGTCATATCTACTCTTCTTTCTTGATCTATAGTATCTTCTATTTTTAACTCATATACCGGAGCCTCAGTTGCTTGAGTAGTCTCGTCTTCACCAGTGTATAAAGCATCAGCAGATGTAGCGTCTACTTTTTCTTCTCTAAACTGATTGTATATTCCATCTACTCTTTCGTAAATAGCATCAGAGTAAAACTGCAAAGCTTCATTGAAGTCATCATCATTCTGCATTTTTCTTACGGCTTGCTGAACCATTTCCACTGAAATCGGTTCTTTACCGCTGATATGACCTCTTTTAATTTCTGCGTATACCGCTACATCTTCTAGAAAGTTTTTATCTGATTCTATCTTGAATCGCATTTGCTTGTCTAGTTTTCTGTAGGCATCGTCTACACCAGAAGATCTTGATAATACACCAATATTCTCTCTATCCATAATGAAAGAAGTAGGTACTACATATCTTCCTGTCTTTGCTTCACGAGGAATTATAAAAGAGTTATCTGGGTTGATTTTGTCAGAAAACATAGAGTGACTGCTAAATGGTACAAACCCTTGTCCACTCTCAATGAACATCTCACCGTTTTCGATTTTCCAATTAACCTTTCTGTTCATCAAAGAAGAAAATCCAGCATCTACTTGTTCTTCAGTCGCAGCGTATCCTTCTCCTTTATTTGCATAGAATCCTTGGTATTCATTAAGCATACCACCGCTAATAGAAGCTCCTACTTGAACCATTTGATTAAGCTTCTGATTCCATTTGTCAAATTCAGCCTTGGACTCTGAGCTTCCTGTCTTTTCGTATTCAATGCCGGCTTTCATCATAGCGCTAAATGCTCCAGCAGCTACGTCTCCGTACCCTGCTTTTAGCTTGTGTGCGTTTTTACTATATAAAGCTTCGCCACCTGAAGCCTGAACTTCACGCTCACGGTATCTACGTTGTTGCTCGTCTTTAGCTTCTTGCTTTTCACGAAGCTGTCTTTCCAAAGCTCCTAGCTCTGGCACTTTAAATACTGTTGTTCCTAGTGGTCCTGCCATTACTTACCGTTTTTTGCGTTTTTAGCGAATTTCTTGAACAGTTTTCTAGCGTAACTGCTTTCTTGCGCTATGGCTTTTGCCTGTTCTGGATTCAGTATCATTTCTCCTCCTGTTGCTTCACCAACCTTTTCTCCGTTTTGTACTAGATGAATAGGATTTGTATTGTGGTTAAAAGCACCTTTAGTCATCATACCACCTTGCTCACGAATTGGCCATCCGTCTCTTTTCTTTTGGCTTTTTTCCCAAGCAGAAATTATTTCATTTTCTTTAGGAGTAAATGTTATATCCTTAGACTTTTTGAAATCACTAGCTCTAGTGCTTCTTTCAAGACTCATTTTGTCTCTAAATTTAGATATAATGGCTTCGTTTTCAGGAGTAGCCTGATATCCATATTGATCTATTGTAGGTACAAATGGAGCATTAAGTGCGTCTGGATTTGTAGATCTCCCTAGCATTTCATCGTAAGCACCTATAGCGGGGAATCCCATTGATTTTCTTACCTCAGCAGAAAAGTCATAACTGCCAAATCCAGAAGGCTTTTCTTGTGCCTGTTTGAGTGGGTTAGCGTCTTTTACAGAAGGAATAGAAGGTCTTTCAAATCTGCTCATATAGTTTTGGGCAAAATCTGATTCAGCCGTAGGCATTTTTATTTTGGATGTTAAGTCCAGTTGATCTTGTGCAGTACGCTGTTTTTGGCTACCGTCTAAATTGCCATATCTAGCACGTAGCCTTTCTATAATACCTCCATTACCTTCTTTATCTTCTTTATCTTTAGCTGAAGCAGCTGCCTCAGCTAATCCAGAAGCCATAGAACCAATACCGGCTCCAACATTGGCTAAAGCTGCATTGTAAGCCTGAGAAGCTCTATCCATTTGATTTTGACTACGTGCCTCTCTCATCTGAACCGAACGCTCCTCTGCAGCTGCTAACTGCTGACCCGCTTGTAAGCGCATAGCTCTTTCCTGAGCTAGCATTCTGTTTCTTTCGTTTTGAGCCTGAGCAGTTACAGAAGACAAACCACCGACCAATGCACGTCCGCCTGCGCCTTGAAGAGCTTGTACTGATGTGCCTATATTACGGTCAATGCTCTCTGATTCCATACGTGCAATTTCAGCATCGTATGCATTTCTATAGTTCTCGTAGAACTGAGCAGGTGTTTCAAGTGATGGTGCTGCTGCTTGAGCTGCGGCAAATTCAGCTCTAGCTCTAGGTATCTGAGTAGCTCCGTATACAGCCTGAGCTGCGCCTAGACCAGCTTGTATCAAGCCCCCAGCAACATATTTTTTTGTATTATCTTTTTTTGCCTTCATATTGCAAATTTACTATTTTTAGTTCACTCTATCATTGTGTAGCCTAGACCTGTCGTAGCTCACAGACAATGCGTGAACTTCAAATGGTGTCGTGTCTGTACTTTCCATCTTGATAGTAAGATACACATCTCTCATTGAATCTCCATCGATTAATGCTGTATGTTGCACCATTATGTTGTCTCCTGCAGATACGCCAGGCGCACCGCTACATTCAATAGTTCTTCTATCTATCAAGGAGGAGACGGTTACTCCTGTGGATGTTATAGTGTTACCTGTAACTGTATTTAATGTATCTCCTACTAAGAAAGGCAGTTTGTTTACAGGTGTGGTAAATGTTATATTGTTACCCGACACCGAATCAACAACTCCTAAGAAAATTTTATTACCTGTAGATACCAATGTATCTCTAGGAATCAGAGCGTATCTATGCTTCTCACGAACGTCAAATTCTGATATAGATGTCTGTTGATCTGAATTGCTTAGAGTCGATGTCCAAGTCCCATCACCTTCTATACCCAGTGCTTCAAATGTTTTAATCATAGATGGATTAAAGTTTGAAACTACTTGGAACATAGAGTCGTATTGAGTGCCGTAGAAGTTGTTTCTAGTAGTGTTTGTGTTGTGTTCCCATACAACGTTAGTTCCGTTGTCATAGAAGCTGTACAGCGTGTTATTAACGTGTACATAGTTACTAGGTACGAAACTGTACTTGCTTCCCCATACACCATCCTTGTGCTTGTAAGCCAGTGTAACTCCGGTAGTATTAGCAGATGAATCACCAATTGTGATTGTGGTTCCTGTACAAGTTGTAGAAGGAATTGTAAGAACCCCTGTAGCTAAATTTAGCTGACCTATAGTAGTAAATGTGTAGTCGGTATCAGTAACTACTACTAAGATAGTGCCAGTGCTTCCTGCAAAAGCAATATCTACCAACACACCATTAGACTGCAAAATGTTGTCCAAAAAGACAACTCCATTGCCTACGTCTTCCCAGTTACCACAGAATTCATCCCAGTTAAACCCTGCGAGATTCCAAAGAATAGTCTGAGATGTATACGATGGGCTAACCACAATATTACCGCTTCCATCAGTAGGCAGGTCGTAACTGTCGCTTCCGATAGTAATGGAAGCTGAGCTTGTGCCTTCTATAGAAACAAGGTATTCATCATTGTCAGGATCATATCCTCCAACCACTCTTGGAGAAGATGATTTTATTGTAAGCTCTTTAAATCTGTCCTCAAAGAAAGAAGACATACCTTTTTCGCTAATAGGAGTGATTCCGTCAGCGCTAATTCGGATAACTTTTCCTGCCTTAACATCAGTATAGTATAGGATTCCAAATCTCTCGACAACAGATTCTGGATTGCCAGATGTTCCGTAATTACCAGCGTAATAAGAAGCAACCCCTAATACATTTCTAGACACAGTTACTCCTGCATCCCCACCAGAATATTCAATCAAGTTTCTTCCGATAGGCAACTGAGAAGCCTTGCTGTCCTGAAGAACAGTTAACGCATCACCTCTTGTTACCAAAGCATCAATTTGACCGTAAGATATATCAATATCTTTCCAGTTAGCTAGACTTAGGTTGAATGCGCTTAGACCAAGTACCTCTGAGTCAGCAACATACGCATCAGAATACGTCACAGTTGCGATTCTACGCATTGTCTTAGCTTCTGGTATATAAGCATATGGCTTACCTGTAGATCTGTGCTTAGAAGCGAAGAAATCACAGATGGAATAATCCTCAAGAAAATCTACTACAGATGGGGTTGAACCAGCACCTTTGTATGATATATTGTCAATCTGTTTGTTAGACACATAAACCACCTTAGGTCTAAAGTAAACATCGCCCTGGTCTGTTTGTATCACAGAGTCAGGATTAGTTACCGTTACCTGTGAACTACCTGCTGGCGGAGCAACTGCTGCATTGTTATCTGCATACGCATAGTATACGCCACCATCTTCATATACGTTAGATACGGTTAAGTCTATATTTGTCCCTGATAGAATATCGCCCTTAAATACAATGTCAGTAGTATTAAACTCAATAACACCTGTTATTTTTGTGATATCTATCGTAGGTGTATTTGTTGTTCTATCGTCAGAGTGTGTACCAGATGAAACGTCATATACCTTACCAAAGTCATAGTATACGAACTGATCTGGTTGCTTTAAAGGCTTATATACTTCAATAATACACTTCCCAAACCATTTGCTGTTATTGTTTAGTACAGAAGAATAACTAAATGGATAGATTCCGTTGTCCTCGACAATAATAAAGTCACCAGATGTAACGCTCATTGCATCCTCATTGACCTTGTCAAATATTGGGTTATTAGCTTCGTCTTTTGTTAGCCTTTCAAAACCAACAACATTGAATTCGCTAGTAAATGTTTGATTGCCATCATAGTTGATGACACGCAGCTTATCGCCTTTTTCATACTGATAATTAACGTCAGCGCCAAAGGTCTTGTTGTATCCGTTATCACCGAATACAGAATTAAGAGATATGTATATCTTACTCTTAGTGTCAAGGCTAGTGCTTCGCTCTAGGTTGTTTGTAGGAACGAATGCTCCGACCACACCGTACATAAGCTTGAGTTCAACATTCCCTAGACCAGTGTATACAGGCATCCATTTCTTAGCCCAGCTAGGCGCAGAGTGCTTAATACGCATAACCATAGAGGAATGACCGTAAAGACCGTTTTCCCCAGAGCGATTGTTTAGCTTCTCTACAAAAGAGCTACCAAGCTCCTGTACTCCAGATGCTCTGCCTCGATCATCAAGATACACAATACCGAGTCTATGAGAAGATCCTGATTTGAAAGATCTACTTCCATCTAGGGTTTCAAACACACCTGTAGCCCCCATAATAACTTCAGGCTCCGGGAAATAAGGAGTTGCCTGTCTAGTTCCTGAGAATACGTTTATACGGAATCGGTTTGTTGATATAATATCAGTGGGGTTAGATGCATTCTTAAAGAACTCGTAAGGCTCTAAGTCGATGTACTGCATCGATAGTTCGTACTCGTCTGCTGTTCCTGTGGTTAGTAATCTAAACTTAGCTGTTCCCTTGAACGCTCCCTTTTCAGAGATAGCATTTGCAAGCTGATGCTGTAATATGCTTAATCTTCTTACACCCTGTGTTGGGTTTAAGAAGCTGTCAAATGTCTTAGTGGTTATTCTGTTTTGAACCAATGTTTTGATCCCAGCTACTGTAGTAGTGTTCGGCACATTTATTACCTCACGGAAGTAAACACCCTCCGCTTTCATTGTAATAGCTGGCTTAAAGCTTGGGCTGTACGTCCAAAAGCTATATTGAGATAATAGTGTGTTTAGGAAGGAAGAGAAAAATGATTCACCTTTGATTTTCTCTACAGTAATAGTATCTGAGTTTACATTGGTAACATCATCAACCGTTCTGTATTCGATTTCTAGGTCACCTTCGTTTAAATCAATATCTTCTACCCCGTAGTTATTACCTCCAATCTGAATGTCGTTTAAGGCTACTACAAAATTTAATAAAACCTTGGATCCAGCCGGGATGCTCGCAGGGAGGGCAGAATAATCAAACTGTAAAACCGGCTTCGAAAACTCCGCATACGATGTGGGTGTCTTGACTGTAACATCTATAGAATAAATATCTTCTTTCTTGTGGTAGTTGGTTAAAAGCTCTGCGTCAACATCTACGTTCTCGTAACCTTCTGTGTAGTTTCCGTACATTAGCCTTCCTCCTGCAAATGCCTGAGCCCTAGCTAGTTGCGGTACGTTGTCGTAAATTCGGTTTAAGTCATCATTAGATAATGGTTTACCGATCTTCTCATTAATAAAGTTTACTGTTCTTGTATTTGTATTTGCGTCATTGTTGTCCAACTTAGCAATCTCATAGAACGTGCCATCGTCTCCCTCTCTTGCATAAACTACAATCTCCTTTACATCTGCCTTAGTATTTTTAACAAATACATTTATTTGATTGTAAAAGTTTTTAGCACCGTCATCAATGAAGCTGTACTTCAACTGATTAGGTGCAAAGGCTAGGTAACTATATGGTGATAAAGCTGAATGCTCACCGTCTACGTAAACATATTTATAAGCAAACTGAAAGCTTTTGTCTTTAATAAGATTGTGCTTTACGTTTGAATTATTTACAATAGAATATGTAGGAGCATTTAGAGGCGGTTGTTTTGCTGCTGTCAGGCACAATAGCTTCTCTTCATCCGTACCGATATACAAGGAGGCTGGGTAGTCAAATTTTTCAAGTCTATTAATGTTGACTTTCATTGGTGGATTTACATTGTCTGTCCAATAAAACAATGTTTCCTCATCCTCATTAATAACAACATCACACTTAGCGTAAGAATCAGCACTGAAATTCAATACTGAATCAAAGTATAATCTTCTAAATTTATTTGTTGTTAGGTCGATTTTGTATATACCGTGGCTACCGTTTGAATTCCATAGCAAGAATATAACTTCTTTATTCTTTTCATTGGCTACAGATCCTATCACCTTGTTGTCTCCAGATGGTATAATATCGGCACTACCCTTACCTGTTATAGCCGTAGTACCTTTAACGTTTTTTATTACGCCAGCAGTACCCTCGTCATCATTGCTAATTCTGACGTTAAGGTTGTCTGTCATCTCAACAGACTTTATAAGCTTCTGGTCAGTATCTGAAGTTAAATACTGAGGTATGAGTTTGTCAATAGCCATATATTAACCTTTAGGGCTTTGCTTAAAGTTCTTGCGAATAGTCTTGAGTGCTTCATCTTTAGTAAATGATTTCAATCGAGCATTCGCCAGTCTTCTTTCGTTGTAGTATTCTTGTCTAGCTCTAGACTTCTCTACCATAGGTACATTAGCCTTACGCTCTACAAGTCGGTAATAGATGTATGAACGCAATGCATTTTCAGCATAAACGTGGATGCTTGGGTTCACACTTCTAGCTTCATCAGCAATGTATTCAATAACTATTTCGTCATATCCTGCTGTGCTGTATAGTTCAATTCGGTTTTGTTCGTAGTTGATACGAAACTCTCCAGAATATTTGCCACCTCCAATACCATAGGCACGACCAATATTCCCTTCGTATAGAAAGTTTCTGAACGTGTAGCTTTCAAAATCAGTTAGAGATGGGCGAGTTGCAGCGCCATCTTTAGCATCTACACGATCATACACCCCATCATTATCAGAATCAATAGGATTACCAGCTGCATCTAGAACATATTTCATAGACATATTCTGGTTCTTGTTCTCTGCAAAGACATACACTAAACCGTCTCCACCGACAACACCCATCTTTACGTAATCAACAAAATCATCTGGAAGCTCTACAGTATTGTTTGTAGTATTAACCGAAAGCTTTAGAGACTTGACTCTCTTCATAATGTCAAATCCCATCTCACGGATTCCTCGCAACGCATAGTTGCGTATAACTACTCCGTTAGCGTTGTTTACATAATCATCACCATCCGCAGTAAGCAGAAAGTCATTTACGATTTGGTCTACTGAAACTGTATCTCTAGCCATTTATTACTGCTTTTGTTGTTGTGCTTCTCCGCTAGTGTATGCGAATACATCTTGGTCACGTAGATTTATTCCTATCATCTTTCCAATCTCAAGCACGAGCTGAGGTACGTAGTGATCCGGTAATTCAAAATCTACAGATGTAGTAGGATCAAAAACTTCGTTTGACCCACCTAGATTGGTAGCATTGTATTTAGGAGAAGACGGTGTTCTAGCGCCTGTACTTACATTTCTACCTTCAGGGTACTTGTAGTATCGCACCTTAATCTTTTTAACCGTAGTCGGGAATACTTCAATATCATTTGATACTATCGCAACTGGGTGACTAGCCGAAGGAGCAGATAAGTCTGACTGAAGAATGTATTCAATCTTAGACTCGTCATACATCACGTCAATAGGTGTTGAGGTAGATGTCCCAAATACGTAAGCACCAGATGTTTTCATTGATATGATTCTTGACAAATCCTCTGGCTTAGCAAATACTCCGTTTGCCTGGCTAATATTAGCCTCCTTTGAAAAGTATGACAAGTCTTCTTCTAAACGCTTGGTGTAGGATTGGTGCATTTTTGCATCAACATTTCTTGCACGCAAGGTTTGCGCCTTAGTCATTTCATTGAAAAGGTCGTTGAATATTTTATTTTGAGCTACAGATGTGAAGGTGTTGAATACCTTCGGGGTTATAAACCCTCTCTCATCTTTATTAGCTAGATTTTTTAGTGCTGAATAAACTTCGTTAACAGATGCCATAATATACTGTTTTCATACGCAAAGATAAGAAAAAAGAAAGGGCTGCTTTTCAGCAACCCTCTCAGCAACAGTAACTTATAAGTTACGTTATATTTTAGCCAATTGGCTCTCAATTTCTTCAAGAACCATAGCTCCTTTCTCTGATAAACAGAATCTTGTAGCAATGTCAATTGTGTCTTGTCCAGCCGGAGTTGCTACAATCAATCGTCCACTATCATACCATTTCAATGCGTCATTATCAGCACGCAAGATCTGGAAGTCAACAGCACTCATAATTGTGCTTTTAACCTTTACGACAGGATTGTCAAACATTTCAATGAATCGCTTAGGATTAGATTTAGCCTCCTGCAACAACTCTCGTTTGATTTCCATATTCTTCTGGTTTGTATCAATACCTAGATACATAGCCACAGGAATAAGCTCGTCAATAGATTTGTCACGGACCATCCCTACCGCATCCAAAGTCATAAACTCCTTGTCTAATTCCACGGTAGCTTTCTTCTCTGTGTCAACCAAGTGGAACACCTTACCTCCATTAGCAATGTTGTCTGGATGTAGGTCTAGATACGTTTGTAGATTCGGTTTTGTGTGTGGTACAAGAAGATTCTTGTTTACAAAAAAGATTTGCTCACGAATAATATTTTCTCCTTGTTCGTCTGCAAATACAGAATTTTCATTTGGAGAATAGCGAAGTTGACGCACAGAACCTGTCTGCTCATCATAAATCGTAATGTTGTTTTGCTTTAGCTTATACCAAACACCACCGCCTTTTTCGATAGTGTATACTCGGTCTCTTTTTGCATCATCAATAATTTGACGCTTAACCTTTGTTTTAGATGAGCTTGGTGTAGATATAGGAGATGCTACGGTAGTAGCTTTGTGTGCAGCCTTAGTTGGCGCACCAGTAGTTTTTTTAGCAGTAGTTGCCATTGTATTATGTATTAAATAAAATTAAAAAAAGAGGGAGGGGACAAGCCCCTCGCCTCAATAAAAGCAGTGCTTAGCCTTTAATCAACATATGACGGTTGGCAGCACGAGTGATCAAGTTACACTCAGAACGGTAGTGGAATTCCACGTTATCCTTAGTAGCGTTAGACGCACCAAGAACAGAACCGATCATCCAGTGTTCCATTTCACGAGAGTAGCCGTTAGCAGCTTTGTAGTTCATTTCCAAAGCTGGAGCTTTCTCACCAGTCTTAGCATCAGCAACCTGAGCCATTGGTACAGCAACACCGTAGAAGTCTGAATCAGCCAACAATGTTGGGTCATTCAAGAGTTTCCAGTCGTGCTTGTGGAAAGTGTAACCACCACGAGCGAATGAACGGAATCCTAGGTTGATTGCAGTTTCTGCGCTGTTGTTGAAGCTACCAAATGCAGCAGCACCGACAGTTGTAGCAGCAGTACCAGTAGCCAACTGACCAGCAGCCAACATATCATCGATAGCCAAGTCTTGCGCACGGTTTACGTAAAGAGCGTACTCAGAAGCAGCACCTTCTTTATCGAATACCTTAACGATATCATCAACTTCACCGATAGTGTTGATCAAACCAGACTGTACGATACCACGGTCTTCGATTGCAGCGAAGTAACCTTCAGATCCAGAAACTGTTAGACCAGATGCAGTTACTTTTTCGCCCAACAACATCATCATTTCACGCTTATCCATAAAACGCTGACGTGTATCACCTTCAGATTTCAAGTACCAGCGGTAGTCACCGTTACCCAAGTTGATCCAACCGATGTTGGTAGCCTGAGAACCAGTTACACTGTATACCTCTTTCATAATCATAAACGGATTCACACGCTTAGTGATACCGCTTTCGATGAATTCAGTAGGCTGGTCAGAACCTTGAGCGTACAAGTTACCAACGATTGGCACTTCTACAGAACCGCTAGATGCAGCAGAGAATCCTCCAGAAGACAATGCAGTAACAGTGATTGCAGCAGAAGAGATAGCAGTTACCAAACCACGCTCAGAGCCGTTTACCAATACTACGTCTTGTAGACGAACGATTACTGCAGCAGCAGAAGCAGCTGTGATAGTAGCTGTAGCATCAGCAGCTGTGATAGCTGACAATGTACCAGCTTGCTTCTTGTGCAAGCGCTCTTCTTCCCAGTACTGTACTTCGTCATTAGTAGCAACCGCTTTAGTAGCGCCTACCAATTGAAGGAATCCAGTGATACCTTGATTTCCGTAAGTCTTAATAAGAGCGTCACGGTTGTCTGGTTTATTAACCAAGTCATACAACGAAATGTATTTCGCTGCGTCTAATTTTTGCAACTCAAAGTTGTTGCCGGCAGGGTTGCTACCAGCCAAGCCATAAGTTACGTTACCTAAAGTAGCCATTTGTTATCAAATTTTAAAAGTCAAACCATTGTCGTTTAATCCGAGAGCTTGCTTAACTTGTTCTTCAATGCTAGGTACATTTCCACCGTCAACTCCAGTTTGATTCGGTTGTGCTGGGCTCACGTTAGCCGCTTTCTCAACCAGTCCTCGCTGTCCTTCTCCAAGTCCTTGCTGGTAAGCTGTCTTAACAATCGTTTCGATGTTATCCAAAACAGCTTGGTGCATATTCCACTTTTCAAAATCCCATTGACCGCTTCCATCTACATATGCAGAGAAAAAGTCTTCAATCTTCTCGTTTTTAGACTTGAGCTGATTCTTGTAGTTGTCTTCCAAACCAAATGTGAACGCTTTGTCTTTTGTCACCTGAAATTCAATGCCGTCTAGGGCATCGACTTCGGCAGACATAGTGTTAATCCAGTTATCGTCAATAAAGCTTTCCGGCTCAACAGAAGCACTCTCCTGTTGTTTCGGGGCAGCATATTGAGACCTCAAGCCTTCAATCTCTTGTCTAGCTTTGTCTGCATCCATTTTGAGCTGGATCTGTGATAAACGAACCTCACTATCCTCATACAAATCTGCGTCCAGTTTGTACTTGTTTTCAATAAGTAGGTTTAGATCGCTATCAGATAGGTCACCGTATTGATTCTTCAATTGTGATTTTACAGCAGTCAAATCATCCATTTCGGATGGGTTTAAAGCCTGGTATGTAAACCAATCTTGAGGATCACGACCTGTCTCTCTAACGAACTTGTTAATCGCAGCAACACGCTCATCGATTTCAACAGACATATCTTGTTGTCCTCCGATTTCATCAAAGCTTGTTACTTGTCTTCCTAGCCTTTCGCTTAGGTACTCAAGCATAGTAGCTTCAATTTCCTCATCGGATAATTCAGATGTTTCTTCCAAAGAACTTTCAGGCATTTCTACAGGAGCCTGTTCCTGTTGTACATCTTCCTGTACCGTTTCTTGTACAGGCTCTTGAACTTGAGGCTCTGGTTGAACCTCTTCTGTGGGAGTCGGTTCTTGAGGTGCTGCGTTCTCCACAGGGGCTTCGTCTGAAATAGACATACCCATATTACCCACCAATGCTTCTAAGTCCTTGTTTAAATCGCTCATAATGAATTGTATTTAATTATGTACAAAATTAAACAAAAAAAGGGATACAATTTCTTGTACCCCTTTGTTAGTCAATAACTTAGCCTATTGTCTATAACGCTTTACTTTAGATGCGATATTTTTAGGCTGTCTTACGAACTGTTTACCCTTTTTGTTTCCTTCTGCTTTAGCTCTATTGGTAGCTCTTTTCTCCGCTGGGCTTAGTGCTTTCCACGCTGCATCTGGCAAGTAACGCTTCTTTCCTTCAGACTTTGAACCATCTGATGTTCTCCACTTTTGCTTACTCCATTTGCTAAGACTATTGGAAGCCTTCTTCGCCCCACTATAACCGCCTCCAGACTTCTTGTATCTAGCAGTAGCAATTTGCGCTTTACGTGCGCTCCATTGTCCTGCACGACCACCCTTAGTACCAGCTTTAACTGCTGCTACAATGCGCTTCCACTTTGCTGGGTTTGTCTTTTTAGCGGTACTCATAGTTGCTTAGCTGCCACAGGCTTCACATTCTTCAGGGTTCTCCATTGAACAGGTTGGTTGTTCTGCTGTTTCTAATTCGTTGACGAAATCTGCAAAGCTGTCGCTCATAATTTTGGGTGTAAAAAGTTAGACAAAAACGAGTTGCTAAGTTACGAATTATAAGCGGTCAATTTCTGCCTGTACTTCCTTAGCATCAACGTTAAGTTTCATATCTAATCCACCCTCCCAACGCTTGATTTCCTTGCCATCTACAAATAGTATAAGCGTAGGAACTCTAGTAATGCTGTATTTGTCTTTTATTGCAGGTTGCTTATCAATGTACCCATTATATAACTTAACGTCATCTATAATCTCTAAGCCATACCAATCGTTAGACTTGTTGAATTCAGCGTTAATGTGTACAACCGCCCTACTTTGAGAGTAAGCGGTGCTGCACAAAATAAAAGCAATAAATACAAACAGCTTTCTCATTTCTGATTCTGTTGGATTTCAAATAGACGCTCGTCAATAACCTTTACATCCTTGCCTATCTCCTCAACTTGTGATTGCGTAGTCATAATCGCATCACGAATCATCTGGTCTTTAAGGTCATATTCTGTTCGGCTGATGTTAGGCTCAGGAAGTTCCTTGGCTAATTCAATATCAGCCTTGAGTGTAAACCACATACCGATAATTGTACCAAGAAAGAACAGCACAGCTATTATCGTTTTAAGGTCTAGTGTGATTTCTGTATCTTCTCCAATCTTAGCCATTCTTGTTCTTGTGCATTAGATACCATTTCTGTGCAGTGTATCCGATAGAGATTAATAGAAGCGCAATCTTTAGCGCCATTTCTACTTGAGCAAATGTCACCACAAAGGTGCTTGCGTTTAAGAGCATTACTTTGATATCAGTTTCGTTCATTTTTACCACTTCACTTTGTTTGCCCAGTACGCAGCGGACATTTTACCTTTGGCGATATTCTTAGAGTGACGAGCTTTGAATGATGCACGTTTCTTCTTCATACGATCAGACTCCCCAGCTTTAGGTTTGCCAGCAGTACTTGCTCCTTGCTCTCCGAAGCGTATGGTCTTGATTTTGTCACCCACCTTAGCCACTACGATGTGTGACTTCTTAGGGTGATTAGGAGTACGCTTAGGCTGGTTAAAACCGCTAACTCCTGCTCGTGCTAAACGTGAATCTTTCTTTGCTTTCATAACCACAAAGATATAAAAAAAGAGGGCTACATTTCTGTAACCCTCTGAGTGTAAGCGTGGTAAGAATGTTACTCCTTAACCTCTTCAGCTTCTTCTACGACTTCCTCGTATTCACCTGTGTTTAGGTCAACGGTGATAGAACCGTATTTGTCTTCAAGTTCTTTTTGTGCAGAAGCCATTGCCTCTTCCATAGAGTTTACTTGAAGCTGTGCTTTGAAAGCTTGGTTAGTAGCTTCGCCAAGAATAGTCTTTGCTTGAGTGAGGTTAGATACAGCAGTCTGGATTGACTTCAATTCCTCTTCCGTAAGTTTAGCCTTGTCAGCCATAATGTTTAAATGTTTAAGTTAATTAACGTGGTACAAAGATAATGCAAAATCTATAATGCTGACACGATGGCAATGCCTAGCCACAATAGTGACATACCATAGTTAAGGACAGCTGTCTGTACGTCATTGAGTGGATACTTCACAGGGTATCCTAGCTTCTTCCCTTTGTATTGGAATAGCCCTGGACCGTTGTGACAGCTAAACCATTCCTTCTTACCGAAGATCATACGTCTAGGCTTATCAATGAGGTCGGGCATACATCCCATAATGTATCCAAAGGAAGCGAGCCAGAAGTGACCAGTGAGGTAAGCGCCTACCAGAAACATAGCAAAACACGTTGCTTCAATGATTGCTGCGTGGAACTGATCCCTTAGACCAGACTCACCCACGTAGTCCCACACAAAGTGAGATACAAAAGCAACAGAGCCACCAAGGATATAATCCCCAGTGGCTAATGTTATTGCTGCGCCTGTAGTCCCGTGAACCGAGAACCACATTATTCAGCAGGAGTTTCTTCAACTTCTGGAGTCGGCTCTGCGATAGTCAACGTTACTGAAGACGGTGCTGCAAGATCTGCAATTTGAGAATCTAGAGATGCCTCAATCTCTGATACACGTTCTGTACCCATTGCTCCTTTAGTCCAAGCAATCATATCCTCGTGAGTTACTGCATCAAAAGCTGTAAAGCCAGATAAGTCAGCAGTCTCCAAAGTTTGTGTACCAATTACGGTAGAGCTGTTCGTGCCGTCTGTTCCGGTTACACGGTAGTGTACGTTGTAGACAACTTGAGATTCGGTTACCCCGTTCTCGTCTGTGTGTGTTGGGTACGCATCTACTGTGCGACAGTCCCAAGAATAAGTGTTAGCCATTTTAAAATGTTTATGTTATAACGTTACAAAAATAATAATTTTAGCGACAGATATTTACTGATTCTATAACTGTCTCATTGTTTGAATCAAGCAAGTATATGTTGTACTTAGTGGAACTTCCAGTAGGTGTGTAAGCATACCATTGGTTGAACCCTGCTGATGGCTGGAACTGATTTGACAGCTGTGAATCGGTCCATAGTGTATCTAATGCTACTGGAGCTGCTGTAGACCCACTCTTGTATACCAATACATTAGTTGTGAAGTTACAAGCCTCCTCAGCTTGCCCCGCTGCATCGGTAGATATGTTACCTGACTCAACACAAGTAAATACACCTTCAACATAACCTGCTGAGGTAATCAGATAGGATTTACCACAAACAGGTGAGTACCAGTACAGACCTTGACCATCAAATGGTGTTGTCTTGGCAGAATCGGTATATACTGTTCTTCCTATTGTTGGACATTCAGATGTTCCTGAAGTTCCGTGGTATAGTGTTAGGCTATCTGGTCCTGTCAATGCACACGCTGCTCCAGATGTAGACTGACCACTGTTCACTACATTAAAGAATCCAGCTGCTGATGCGGTGTGATCGTATCCGTACCACTCGCTCATAGCCGCAGGGTTGCTAGCGTTAGGGTAAGATGCGGAAGCAGTATTGATGGTTGCGTATCCTCCGTTCTCAGCTGTATCCAAAGAGATGGTAGCGGTACTAGACCGCCCCAACTCTGTGTTTATCTCCGACATCTTTATAGTCCCACTACTTTGTAGAGCCATTTAGCTGTGCTTTTAGTTCGTCAATTTGAGCTTGCTGTTCCTTCATAGCTTCAATAAGTACACCTACTAGGTTACCGTAAGCTACGGAGTACATACCCTGTTCGTCTTGGCTTACAACTTCAGGCATAACCTCAAGCATCTCTTGCGCTATAACCCCTATAGAACGCTTCTCAGCACCTATCTTGTTGTAGCCTACACCTCGCATAGCCTTAACCTTATCAAGTGCGTTAGGGATCGTTTCTACGTTCTCTTTAACACGAGCATCAGAGTAGGCAATCACATCACCTGTAGCACGGATAGTACCGCTAACGTCAAGTGCGTATGATGGGTCTGTTCTTCTTACCCCTACGTACTGAGATGCATCTAGGATAAGCTTGTTACCTACAGCTCCTACTTTAGGGATGGTAGATGTAGAGTTGTCTAGGAATCCTACGTAAGAACCAGAGTCTGAAGAAGCTGTTAGTATACCGATGTCAGCAGTACCGCTAGAGACAGTTAGTTTGTATTGAGGGTTATTAGTCCCAATCCCAACGTTACCAGAAGAATCAATACGCATACGTTCAGTACCAATTGTCCCAAACGACAGATAACTAGATGCGCCACTAACACCTATAATTTGAGCAGCGCTAGATGGACCAAAATAAATTGCACTTCCGCTATTTGATAACTGTATGCTACCTCCAGTTACATCCAACTTAGCACCTGGATTAGTAGTCCCAATACCTACGTTGCCTCCAGATTTAAGATACAACGTAGAGCTGTTATTGGGAACGTCTATGAAATTAAAAATTCCTGAATCTCCAAAATCAATTCTACCCTGAATAACATCTAGTTCATCCTTATATCTTAATTGAGCTGAATGTGAGCCTTTTAAATCTAATAAGGGTATACCACTTGAATGAGTAGTTTCTAATATAAGATTAGCTCCTGTAGCACTACTAGACTCTATGTGTAATTTACTGTCTGGACTAGTAGTCCCGATACCAACGTTGCCAGTACTAGTAATACGCATTCTCTCCTGGAAGCTTACATTAGCTTCGCCAGTATGGAATGTTAAAGATGCTTCTCCTTTAAAACTGCTATCATTAATTGAACGTATTCTAGAAACAACACCAACTCCCCCTCCTGATGGGTCTGATTGATAAAAATCAATTGTACCTAAAATTTGATTTGCACCAAGACTTGCATCTGTATTGTAAAACTCTAGTAATGGGTCTTGTCCAGTCCCTGCAAAGTCTCCCGAGATTCTAGAAACACCATTTACATCCAACTTAGCACCTGGACTAGTAGTACCAATACCTACGTTGCCAGATGTCCCATCAATCGTTAAACGTGTATTATTCCCAGCGTTAAATGTAAATGCGCTGGTGCTATTATTATATATTAACCCAGCGTGATAATCATCATCCGTATCCCCCAATAACAACCCCGCAGTACCACTAGTATTTGTCTTAGCTTGAAAGTATGCAGCTGTTGTGCCTTGTATTCCTACCAATGCACTATCATTGAAAGGGTCACCACTATCAGTACCAACTAATATATTTCCTCCTTCAACGTGTAACTTCTCACTAGGACTCGTAGTCCCAATACCTACGTTGCCAGTTCCTGATGGAATAATTCCAATACTCGTATTTGCACTGCTTGCTTCAAGCGTTACAAGACCACTTGATCCATAACTTAATGCACCTACTGAAGCTCCATTGTTCCCATACTTTATAACTCCGTTAACATCAAGTTTAGAAGACGGACTGATAATCCCGATACCAATTAAACCACTATCCCTAGTAATGGTCATATGCTTGGTAGCGGTTATTAAGTTTTCACCAGATGTTGCTTCGGCATCGTTGGGTCCAGTAAAATGCATCTTATTTGCCTTACCATCGTAGTAGATACCCATTGTGACATTTTGTGGGCTTGTGCCTAGGAGCTCAGTAAATGCAATACCACCACTCATACCCACTTCAGAGGTAGTTTCTCCAATACTCAATACTGGACCACCAAAGTCTGCGTTTACAGTAGTTGTTTTTATTAATGTTAAATCTCCACGTACATCTACCTTAGCTAAAGGACTAGTTGTCCCAATACCAACATTGTTACTATTGTTTATAGATACAACTGGTGAAGAACCGCTAGATTGATTACCAATTTCAAAATTGTAATGATTTGCTGTTCCGTAAATATTCTTACCAATCAACCAATCCGTACCAGTATAAGCGCCAATATAAATAGCACTTGAAGTAGCTCCTACAGTAGCATTACTAAACTGAGCAGTAATATTTTGAGTGCCGTTTGCTGCTCCAGGTGCATTAACAGTAAGTTTTCTGGCTGGACTAGTAGTTCCAATTCCTACGTTGCCATTGTTTAATATCTTCAGTCTTGTATTCCAAGTGATAGCAGTTCCTGCTGTTCCTGATGCAGCGTTTCTATATGTTAATGTTCCATCAGCATTGTCAAGCCAAAAATCGTTTGCATAATTTGTGTTTATGTATGTGTCCTGCGCTGTTCCAGAATTATCTTTTACATAATAATTACCAGACAAGTGTGTATCTGAAGCACGACCCCATAAAGTTGTACCGTCTCCAATTTGAATACTATTAAATGCAGACCACCAATCACTTTTTGGAGTTCCTATAGTCCCTACACTAGCATTACCCGAAACTTGTAGTTTCACAGCTGGACTAGTTGTCCCGATACCAACGTTGCCACCAGATGAATTTATTGAAAGGTTCGTAAAAGCTGTTCCTTGATATACCGTCTGTATTGTACCGTAACCATTTCCAGTTGCATTGTATCCAAGTATTAACTGCTTACCTAAACTATCATTACCTTCTATTACAAGAACCTCTGTTTGACCAGACTGTGCTACTACGTGTAGTCTTTTAAAAGGACTAGTAGTCCCAATACCTACGTCACCTGAAGCTTTTATAACAATACCATTATTTAAACTATCAGATGTATATAATTTTAGGTCTTGGTTAACATTGGTTCCGATACCAATGCCCCCACTACCTCCGTCATAAAACGATATATTATTTGTGTCTCCTTGAATTCTAGCAATATAACCTGTTGCATTTTTACTTACATCAAGCTTGTAAGAAGGACTCGTTGTCCCGATACCAACGTTGCCGTCATTAGTTATCCTAAGGGCTTCAGCAAGACCTAGATCATAAGTATAGAACGATAGCCCATATTGATTACCCGGATTCTCCGCAACCTGTACTATCTTAGAGGTTATGCCAGTACCGGAAGTTGAACCATCGTTAGTATAGAATTGAATAGTATTCACTTCTTGAGCTGTCTCTATAGTAGTGTCTACATTCTCTATACGTAATACAGTAGGTGAATTATTACTTCCTTTTGATATATGTAAAGTTGCAGCTGGACTAGTAGTCCCGATACCAACGTTGCCAGATGAATCAATACGCATATACTCCGTGCCGTTATTAGCATTTCTAAACGCCAATGCTGAAGCAATACCTGTATTTAATTTGCCTATACTATAATCGGTTCCAGGGCTAGAGAAAAATGAAATACCACCAAATGTGCTGTTAGCTCCATCTGCTAATGTATTTCTAACATATATTATACTTCCAGATGTTGAAGGCGCATCCGCTCTAACATCTAACTTAGCACCTGGACTAGTAGTCCCGATACCTACGTTGCCAGATGTTGTAGCAAAAGCTGTATTACCATTTGGCTGTATATATAAATTTTGAACGGTAGATCCATCAGCAGACCTGGATTCAATCATATCACGACCTAGTTGCAGTCTTCTATCGTCATCCTCAATTATTAATGCGGAAGCATTATTACCAGAAGCGTGTATGTGTAATAAATTACTAGGACTAGTAGTCCCAATACCAACGTTACCAGCTTCAGTAATTCGCATACGCTCTACGTCAGCTCCACTAATTACCGAACCAAAAATGTGGTTATTATTAGGGAAGTAAAGTATGTCGCTTGAAGAGTTAGAGGATATTCTGCTATTAGCGTTGCCTAAGTATAGTGATTCACCATTACTAATATAAATATCACCTGCAACATCTAATTTATATGAAGGACTAGTTGTTCCAATACCAACGTTTCCACCATCAAGGATAGTTAAAACATTACCTGTACTATCAAGTCTGATGTTAAAATGCGGTGTATCAGCACGCAATTCCATTGTGGGCTCAGAATTGATTCTAGTGTCGTAAATGTTAAGCTGTGCATACTTGGCTGCCGCTTGAGAGTATACTGTAGCTGTTGGGTAAGAATCCGCTTCAAATCTAGCTACCTCCCAAGAAGCGTCCTTAACAACGTGTAAAGAAGTACTAGGACTAGTAGTCCCAATACCAACGTTACCTGTATCAGATATTGTCATTTTAGGGGTTGAGCCATCATTCCCAGTATAAAACTCAAGACCATTAAAAGTAGGGAATGTGTTTTGAGACGTTATCTTGGCTCTAAATGTACCTGTTATACTCTCTAAGAAAACTAAAGAATTGTTTCTAGGTATAGATATGTCTCCAGCTACAACAAGTTTAGACTGAGTTGGACTTGTAGTCCCGATACCAACGTTGCCTGATTTTGTGACAACCATTCTAGTATTACCTCCAGCTATATCCCCTTCTTGTACAGTGAAAATATGAGCTGTAGCTGAGTCGTTATCGTTTGTATCTCCGATGACTGTTACAGCTCCTGCCGATGCTACAATAGCTCTTGAAGATGAAGACCAATTTTGCCAGAGTTTAAGGTTACCCGAACTATCTGCAAAAACTGAATTTGATGTAGACCCCAGCATAACAGTTCCTGCAATCCCTGAACTATTTGCGAGAATGCTTCCTGATACGTGTAGCTTTTCACTTGGACTAGTAGTCCCGATACCTACGTAGCCATTTTGAATTAACCTTACTCTCTCTACACCATTGGTTAAAAATCTATGATGATTTGTAGCAGAGTAAACTAATGCATCTCCTTGTGTTCCGTGGTAATAATCAATAAACCCTCTTAGTCCAGAAGTGTTAAAAAATCTTATACCTGAGAAGCTATTATCTGGAACATAAGTAGCATAGTATGCCTCACCGTTAGCTTCTACAATAGATTTATTTCTAACGTCATATGTGCCTCCGAAGCCAGATGCTCCTGAACGAATGTGTAATAAATTTCCTGGACTCGTTGTCCCGACCCCTAGTTTACCAGTTGATACACTAACTATTTCGTTATTGAGTATTTTAATCTCTGCCATTATCTATGATTATAAGTATTGTGTGTCTATTGCTGCACCCACGTGTTCTATTGTTACATAAGGGCTATAAGCCTGTGAAGCTGTTCTTGCTTTGAATGTAAAGGTAACAGTCGTTCCATTACCTGAGTCGGTTACGTCAAAAGCATTTGTGCCTTCATCTATAACTTTTGTTGGATACCAGTTACCGCTGGCATTGTAACAAGCGTATACTATTCTCTGGTATTCACCCGCTCCACCGTGCATCTCAAATACAAACCTTGCTGATTTTCCGTTGTTAGAAGTCTCAAGACCAGCAACAGCATTACCTGTTGTATCAAGTGAAGCGTATCCTTTAGTATATGTAGTCTTACCACCGATTCTCGTAGCACCATTAACGTCTAGTTTAGCTACAGGAGATGTTGTACCGATACCTAGATTTCCATTTGAAATCCATCTACCTGCTTCGTATGCTGTTCCGTTATTAAGCCAGAAACCAATACCTTGAGTAGCTCCACTTGCACCAGAAGATATACCTAATCCAACTCCAGAGTATCCAAATAAACCGTAAGAGACATTAGGTGTGGCAGAATTCTCTCCAATTTGAATAGCACCTGCTACATCAAGTTTAGAAGAAGGACTCGTAGTCCCGATACCTACGTTGCCTGCGCTAGTGATGCGCATACGCTCAGTAAGTGATTGACCCGTAGCATTAGCTGTAGTAAGCTGACTAAACATTAAGCTACCAGCCCCATCGGTAGTTATTACATTACCTTTAAATCCTCTAGTAGTAAATGTATTTACACTTGACTCACAGTCTGCACTTAACGCTATGTAAGGCATCCCATTATTGCCCTGTACACCTATAGTGCCGTAATATCCGCTAGTTCTATTTCCGTGTCCAAACTCTATGTTAGCACCATTTTTGCGTACACTAAAGTCAGCAGATGTTTGTGGCACTACAGTTCCAACTCTTAGTTCACCGTTAACGTCTAGTGTATGAGAAGGACTTGTAGTCCCAATACCAACGTTGCCATTGCTATTAATCCGCATCTTCTCACCATTAGATACGTAGAAGTTTAGATTGTCTGTATTACTTCTTATGTAAGAGCTAATCGTGTTATTTTGAAGTCTTATCTCAGCAGATGCTGCGTTGCGATAAATATGTAAAGCTTCAGATGGACTAGTTGTACCGATACCTACGTTGCCTGTTCCCAATATTGTTAATCTATCACCTCCATTGGCATAGACTCTAATATCATCTCCAGACCTGTATATATATTCACCTTCCGAAGTGGATGACCCAAAAACAAAACCATTAGGACCAGCAGCATATACGTTATTAGCAGCTAGAACATTACTAGAACCAAATATATTTCCACCAACAACGTGTAATTTATGACTAGGACTAGTAGTCCCGATACCAACGTTGCCTCCTGAAGTGATACGCATTCGTTCAAGTACAGCAGAGCCATCAGCTGTAAAGAAGGTTAGCTCGCCTTTGTCTACAGTACCGCCACGTAAGGCTCTAATCTCGGCTACCCTGTTGTTTGCTAATGTAGATTGATAGTTAGTAAAGGCTAGGTATCCAAAATCTGTTGCATCGTCTGCGTCTGAACTACCTTGAATAACAAGACCTGCTTGTTGTAGTGTGGTAGATGAAGCGCTTCCTGCTGAGATGTGTAGTACCCTTTCTAAGAATCCGAAGTTATTCGGTGTTACAGAGCCTATGCCAACATTACCTGTACTATTAATATGAAGTCTTGCACTAGCTCCAGTATAAAACGTTTGGGAAGATACGTTTGCAGAAACACCATAAAATATAGAACCGCCAGCATAAGGATCTATAGGTCCAATGTAAGTGTTGTTAGAAGGATTTATTCCGAACATCCTCGGAGTGTTGCCACTTGCATCTTTTGAAATTATGTATGTGGCGTTTGAAGATAGTATAATATCTCCTCCTGCAACATCAAGCTTCTGTGTCGGACTAGTAGTCCCAATACCTACATCACCGCTAGCGGTAATACGCATACGTTCTGTAGTACCGTTTGTCCTAAAGTACAAGTGCTTATCAGTACTTGAGTAGATATCTGCTAAAGCTGTTCCTTCAGAGTAAAACTCTAAAGAAGCCCCGTGTCCACTAGCAAAAGTTTGTCCTTCAATTCTTACTTCACCCCATCCATTATTTCCTTTTACGTGGAGTTCAGTTTGCGGACTAGTAGTCCCAATACCAACTTTACCATCAGCAGCAATACGCATTCTTTCAGATGGCGTATAATTAGCGTCTGCGGTAACCCCTGATTGTGCATAAAACCTTATTACCCCCTGATCAAATCTTACAGATGTCGGTGATGCTAAATCAGATCTCCAAAATCCAGAGTTGTAATATCTACCCGTACCAATACCAGAATTGTATCCATCAATGTTTTGGATATATAGACCAGTCTCGCTATTGTAGTTTTCTATCTTTATACCCGGGAAATATCCTTCTGTAGAAGTTTTAACCATTAACGGTTCTTGAGGAGCTGTCGTTCCTACACTTCCAATGGTTACATTTCCATTAACGTGAAGTTTTGAATTAGGCGATGTAGTACCAATACCGATGTTGTTCCCATTATCATAGATAGGGGAATCTGTTAGCGTACTTGAAGTTTCCCACTTAGCCAAGTAGTTTCCAGTACCGCTACCACCTGTAGGAGATCCTTGTACAGACGTTTCAATGACGTTTCCGCTACTATCTACAGCTAATGCATATGCAGCTGTGCCTGTGAATGTACCTGAACCGTAAGCATTAAAATCTAAACTCTGATTACTTTTATGTATTGTTATTGCAGCGGTCTCATTAGTACCTAATACCAAAGCTCTGTTTGAGGAGTTATGGTATATATGCATAGCTGTTGCGTCTAACGCAATAGCTCCTGTGTATCCATTACCTTCAATTGCAAATTGACCTGCAGCCCCGCTGCTCATAGAAATATCTGTAGAGTCTGAAACGTGAAGCTTGGAATTTGGATTGGTAATACCAATACCTACATTACCACCTGTCTGTATATATAGTAAATCAGAGTTGTTATTCCTAATAGCAAAATTATTACTAGTAGGATATTTTAAAATTGTCCACTGTGCTGATGATGTTCCGCCAGATGCTATTGTGCCTCCCAAGGCTATAGAAGCATATCCAGAAGTTGCTTGAGGTAAGCGGAGATTTTCGTTATAATTAGAACCACTTTGGTTAGTTATAATTGTAGTACCTCTTACATCTAATTCAACGAGTGGACTAGCAGTTCCAATACCTAGTTTACCGCCATTTAAACGCATTTTTTCAGACCCGTTTTCAAGCCATCTATGACCACTAGCTTTTGAGTTATAAGCTGTTAATGCGCTACCAAAGCTTATCTCTAAATCTCCGTCAGTACCGTCATTCCTGCTAGCTCTAAAAGCAACAGTATTGCCTGGGATGTTTACGTGGAGTTTACTAGTCGGGTCTGTAGTCCCAATACCAACATTACCACCGTCTTGAATGTAGAACACACTAGTGCCATCGTCTTGGACATCCATAATGTCCTGCGCCCCTGTCTGATTAATAGTTACAGCTGGACCAGTACCATCGTTGGTTACGTTCCACTGCTCTGTAGTGTTTACATCTGTATCAATCTGTGTGTATGATCCGTTGACTGTAAGGTCACCTTCAATGCGGACATTGCCTACAACGTGAAGTTTTTCTGATGGGGAAGCAGTACCAATACCTACGTTACCGCCAGACTTTAAATAAAGCAAAGTAGTACCGTTATCCCTGATGTCAAAATTTTGACCAGAACCTACAAAGTTGATTCCATTAGAATCATAATCTGTATAATAGGTAGAATTATATCTAGCTCTAATTATAGGTAGGGTAGCATCGCTGTTTATCTCAAGTTTGGCTGATGGAGAAGCTGTTCCGATACCAACACTACCTGCTGTAATTAAAGATGTTGATGTTCTTGTTAGATTAAGAAGGTATAGATTACTTTGAGAATTAGCTGTTGTTAACGCACCATTACTTCCATTAACATAGAAATCGCCTTGTACCTCTAGCTTGTAAGAAGGACTAGTAGTACCAATACCTACGTTACCATTGTTGTCAATACGCATCTTTTCAGAGCCATCAACTGAAAACTCAATAGTAGAACTGCCGCTTACATTTTCAGAATCAGACATTATTTTAAGATTGTCAGAACTTCCGTCAATCTTATTTTGTCCCATAATGACAACTCCAGAGGTAGATGTAATATTCCCTACTGTAATGTTATTAGTCGTAGTATTCCCTCTAGTAGTAACCGAGTCTAAAGTATCCTCAATAGTATCAGCATCTACAGTAATGTTACCATTAGCATCTGACTTGAGGTAACCTGCTCCGTAGCCTTCTAAAGCTATAGTTCCATCTGAATCTGCTCTTAGGAATGTTGAAAGACTATTTGCATTAGCCCCATCACCAATAGCCATATAGAGGCTGTTACCGTTATGCCCAATAGCCCAAGTATCTCCAGTTCCTGCTGCTCTACCACCAATACCGGAATCTACGCCCCAGCCGCTACCATCTACTATCTTACCAGATACTACTGTATTGCCTTTTACATCAGGGTCAACTACAGCGGCTCCATCTGCGATAACAGAGGATCCGGTAACGTGTAGCTTTTGAAGCGGTGAAGTTATACCAATACCAACGTTACCTTCATTTACTATTAGTCCTGTTCCGTTGATGATTTGAACTTTATCAGCGCTACCTCCAAATCCAAATCCTATTATTGAGCCTGTTCCATCATAGGAATTACGAACAGATAGTCTTGTTAAACCTGCATCATCAAAACTTAATCCCCCATAATAACTAGTTGAACCGTCAGAAATCTTAATTTGAGAATCCGAAGAATATCCAGTACTAGCTGATAAAACAGAAAGTTTTGCTATTGGGCTAGTTGTACCAATACCTAAATTACCATCATCAGTAAGCTTCATAAGAACATTTGCACCGCTTCCTTCAAATGATATCCCATTGTATGATGAAGATAAGAACAGTTCTGAAGAAAAGGATTGAACAGCCATTACATTAGCAGCTCTATTTGATATTACAATTCTATCCCCACCTGTAGTTCCAAATCTAGCACTATCAAAAAATGACTGACCTCCTTCTACCTGTAACTTATACGATGGACTGGTAGTACCGATACCTACGTTGCCGGTAGAATTGATTGTAAATACTTGACTAGTATCTGAAAACGCTTGAAATATATCACCCGTACCATCTTGGTCTAAAACTAAAACGGGTTGGTCATCATCATCGTTTGTTTGTCTTACCAGCATTACTGGAACAGTAGATTGTGCTGATGTTTGATTCCTATAGAAAAAGTTAGTTGCAAATTGTGAGTCATAATCACCTATATAAGCAACACCATCAGGAGCAAGATTAGTTCCAACTTGTAATAAAGAAATAGGATCAGTAGTACCAATACCTACTTTACCATCTGATGTAACTCTCGCCTTCTCAGAGGTTCCTGTTGCTATAACAAAGTCCGATCCACTAACGGTGTACAAATATGCGTTATCTGCATATGGAGACGGTGCTGATGAATTACCCACACCGACAGCTGCCTTTAAAGTACCTGAGCTTTCTATAAATCCAATAGAGGAATAGGAGCTAGCGTCTGTATTTTGAATTCTTACAGCGTTGTCAGCATAAGATCCTGTAATGTCTAATACAGCTACTGGAGCTGCTTTATTAATCCCTACATTGCCATCGTCTATAGTAATAACATCTTGATTCCTAGATCTAAATGTCATCTTATCAGACGAGTTGTTGTACGTGATGCTCGCTCTAGTTAGCTCATCACCTGTAGCATCCTGGTCATAGAAGATAACCTTAACATCGCTTGTAGCAGACTTGTCACCAATAACGATATTACCGTCTACATCAAGCTTATCACTTGGAGTTGTTGTACCGATACCTACATTACCTGTAGAGTCAACACGCATACGCTCATTGCTCTCTCCGTCTGCAAAGAGAATGGTGTTTGCTAAATCAGCATCTAATCCACTAATCTTACCAATGATAACGTTGTAGCTACCTGTCTCAATACCTGTTTCTAGGTTACCGATTAAGATGTTGTCGCTACCAGTGGTGATTAGATTACCAGCACCCTGTCCAATGGCTATGTTTCTTGAACCCGTAGTTAGAGTCGGTAGTGCTTGCTGACCTATAGCTGTGTTTCTTACACCAGTAGTTAGGTCACCTAAAGCTGATTGACCTAAACCTACATTTCGCTCTGCTGCACCCTCTATGTTGGTTCCAGCAAGAGTACCTATAATAGTGTTGTATCCTCCTGTAAGCTCTGTGTAGTATGGACCAGCATACGGTCCAACAAATACGTTCTGGCTTCCGTTGTCTCGCATCCCCGCAGCTGTACCTACAGATAATGCATAAGAAGCGTCAGGGGAGTATCGTAATGTATCCTCACCAAGACCAACAACAGCCAGTCCAGTAGATACATTCAATGAGTTTTTACCAAGCGCTAAAGAGCCGTCTCCAGCATTAGCTGCCATAGCACCTTCACCAATGGCTATATTATCTTTCTGTGTTGCTGCACCAGAGCCAATGGTATGTAATCCAACTCTAATGTTGTCGGCATCAATGTCTAACCAGTAAATAGGGGCAGTTCTGTTGATACCTGTGTAGCCGTTCTCATTCTGACGGATGTATGGTGTAATAGGAAATCCAGCAGGCTGTGGGTCAGTAACAGTAACAGTTTCATCTGATGCACGTACACGTGTTAAGATGTTGGTGTCTGCACCGTCATCACTTAGGTTACCAACAAAGAAGAAGTGGTTTACAGAACCCCCACCGCTAGGTCTAGCTTTTAGCGCAAGATACTTGACACCATCAATGTCAATCTCCTCAATCTGCGTGAAGAACAAGCTGTCCCCCACAATCTTAAATTCGCTGAGGTCAAAGTTGTTTACGTTACCTGAGTCTTTAGATACTTGAGCGACAATATCTATATATCCGTTGTTATTGAAAGACCCTGCGCTTCCTCGTGAGAAGTATATCCTACCTGTAACACCTGTAGCATCCTGATAGTAGTCTGATTGACTTTCGCCTTCCTCTAATTCTTCTTCCGATGGAATAGCCACCACTTGCTTACAGATAACAAGGTATTCGTCATCAATACCACTCCCGCCCATACTGAATGATGGCAGCTGTCGTACAATGTAATCTCCACCTAAGAATGTTGAGTTCCCTGAGAAGATAGCGTCTCCTATTACATCAAGCGCAACAGTTGGTGCATCGTTATTGATACCTACGTTTGAACCAGCGCTAGTGATGACGCTGTCTACAAACTGAGCATTAGCATCATCCCACTTGCTTACTGTATCGTCAGTAAGGTTCGCAGCATTTCTAATGGAGATTTCAATGTCTCCAAAGTCTGGGTCTGTATTGTCCGCAGTAATGGTAATACCTTCTCCCTCTTCACTACCTGTAGTACCAACAGTAATCCAGTTCGTTCCGTTCCAATACTTGATCTCATCATCTACAGTATCGTAGTATATCTGACCTTCAACAGGATCAGTAGGAGCTTCCGCTAAGTTCTGAATAGCAGCATTCTGTAGCTCGTTCTTGAGAAGGTTTATGTCGGTGTAGAACTTTTTAGCCATCTGTTGTATTAGTTGAAGTGGGCAGTTCCTGCAAACGGCTCACTGAATGTTATTGTTACTGCGTTATCCGATAAGTGCTGGACATCAGCCTCTACCTCATAGCCTTCTTCATCTATAATAGTGACAGCAGGCTTCTTAATCAAACTATGGGTTATATTCCATACAGAAGCAGGGGTGGCTTGAGTATGTACATAACTCAAATCACCACCGCCTTTTAAGCCACGAATGGAAATAGTATTTTGAACAGGTTGATTTACAACAGTTGACTTGTTGTATCCTGTTTGTTTTACTGAAACGCTTATACTAGCGCCACTTTGTACTTGTATAATATTACTCACTTACGTCTTCGTTTACGTTAAACACTCCATACATCCAAGTCACAATAGTTGAACCTTGAACGGACTGTAAATCGTAAACGTAGATACCTCCATCAATAGTAGCCATAATAGAGGCTGGTGAGGTAATTGTAAGTACACCATTTGCATCACTAACAAAACCGAAGTCGTTGTCGTTTTCATCATCAGAATCTCCACTTAATGCAGCTGTTGCTGAGGTGTCAGATTCACGAACCTGCATCACCCAGTCGTATCCAGTTGATAAGTCAATGACTTCACCGTCTTCGTCTTTGAATGTAAGTTCTAGTGTGAATGTATCCCCCTTGCGACAGGTGATGTCTACTCTTGATGCTATGTCTAAGTTTACGCTGGTTGCCATATTGCAAATTTACTAAATCATTGATTACCAATAAGTTGGTCAAGCATATCGTTTCCTGGCTCTTCTAGCTCTCCACGCTTACCTTGACGCTGAGAAATCATCTTAGACTGCTGAGCAGCTTGCTTCTCTGTTCTGTCGTCTTTTCTATCTTCTTTTCTCATCTCAAGACCCTGTCTGAAAGCTCGGTCTTCTTGGCGCTCTTGCATATCAATAGAGCCTTTAATAGATTCTAACTGACCCTTGAGTTGATATTCTAATTGTAGTAGCTGAGCTTTTGCTTGAGCATCTGCCTGAATTTCAGCCAGCTTAGATTGTGTCTGAGCTTGGATTTCCTGCATCTTCGCCTGAGATGTAGCCTGAGCTGTCTGCTGATTCATTTGAGCTTGCATTTGAGAATTTTGCTGTGCAATTTCCTGTTGCATTCTCATACGCTTTTTACGTCTGATAATCAACAAACGCTCTGCTTGATCTACGTCTTTTAGTTGACGAATAGCAATTGCATCTTCTAAATCGATTTCCTTTTGAGCCAATGCAACCTGAATGTTTTGCTCTAGATAAGCTTTTTCAGTCTCATCCATTTCGGTTTGCACTTTAATGCCGAAGTTATACATAGGCAAGTCTCCGAATGAAGACAGTACTTGCATATTGGTTTTACCAATAGCTTTTGTATAAATCTGATAAAGAACCGAGTTCACTGGTATGATCTGCAAACATTTGACAATGTCTTCACATATCTTAGAATATAGATACATTGATGCATTTGTAATGTCGTAGATAGCGTTATTACCAGCTGCGATAGCTTGCTGACGCACACCAACTAATTGCTCTCCCTTAGGAGACGTTCCGTCCATTACTTCGTTAATACCTGTTGTATCACGGATAAGGCGGAGATTATGGTTGTAGATAGCAATAAGCTCATTGATATTGCGAATGCTATTATCCAAAGACCTAACTGGAGGGTTTTGAAATCCACCCTCCGGGTTTTTAGATCTGTAATAAAAGACCCCAGTCTGTTCATAGATGTCCTGAATATCTAATGGTTGTAGTTCTCCTCCACGTCCTAGCTGTACGTTTTCTAGACCTTCGATATCTACAATCAATCCATCAGGCTTAGCCTTTGCGATTGCTTGTTGTAGTTTAAGGTGAGAAAGCTGGAGTTGATCGGCAAAGCCAATAACAGATCCAACCAATGACTTAGGCATCATTCTACGTAGGTTTGTTGAAACCACAGAATAAGACAAACGTGCCTTTGTTAAGTCGTGTACGTTTCTAGGTATATTATTCTTTAGCCCATATCCGAACATATAATCTGTACCGATGATAAAGCTACCACCGTAAACAGTTGCGATGTTCATCGCTTTAGGCTTTCTGTCGAATACAGATTCCTTAGGAGGAGAATACTCAAATCCTTTGTAGTAGAAGTTAGTGTTCCCAAAACGAGATTCCTTCTCTTCAAACATCATATCGTCTACAGAAAGGAATTCAAAGTCCATAACTTCTACAATGAATTCATCGTATCCATATGTCGTTCTATCTAGCGTAGCATCGTAGTATTTATAAGAAAGCTTATCAGCACGGTTTTGATATTTACTTTTTACCTTCTGAGCGATCTTTTCATATTGCTCTTCTGTAAAGCTATCACGAGCAATACGTTTAAGCTCTGAGATGCTAATCTTCTTGATGTGCCCTGCGTATATAAGGTCGCTAAATGTAGGGTCTTCGGTGTAGCTATGGAAGAAGTATGCTGGATCGATGTACTCTTCTGTAATTCCATAGTTTGGGTCGTTATTTCTTTTAACAACACCCATACCGCAAGTAACTAAATCTGTTACTACTCTACGATATACACGCTGATCAAAATCGTTCCACTCTAGCGTCATATTGGTTCCAACTTGAGCTGCAATTTCTGCAGCTGTCTTCACATTGGAATCCATAAAGATTTCAGCTTCCTCTGGAGTTTCTGGTATGTCTTGTGTATCCATACCGGTATTGACTCCTAGACTGTTTAGCTGATTAATTAGTTCTTTGTTCTTTACTTTGAACATTTGCTCTGCCCGCTTCTGGTCTTTTTCAGACTGCGAGAGCGGATCAATGGCAGTAACATTTGGATACGGTTTTCTAGAGAGAATGTTATTTACAACAATCTTTACGAATTTAGGTACGATAGGTACAGGCGACCAGTCCAAATTAAGCAAAGTACCGTCTCCACTATTGGGGTCCAAAGAGTTAAGAATCTGCTTGTAGATAGAAGTGTCTTGCGTACCATTTGCGTAATCACGGTTAGTTTCAAAGTCTTTTAATCTTCGTCTAAATAAACTGCGTTCATCATCAGAATGACCCCATTGTTTTTCAATGGCTTTGGCATATTTCAGTCCGTAAGGAACAGATGCCTTAATTCTATTTTGTGCAAATGGATCGGGGAAATTACCATACTTCCCTTTATCGTTGTTTTCGTTGTACATATAGCCTTTCGCAAAATACTTCCTCGCAAAGATACAAAATTAAAGTACTGCGTTTCAGCGTCTTATCTCATTAGTGTATCTACGGAAAAACTTCTTATCATCAAATGAAGATAATTTCTTTTCTTTCTTAACACGTTGAGCGGCAAGTAGCGCTAAGCCTGCGCTAATGGTAAGGTCAAATTTGGTTCGGTTATCTATTTTATATCCAATCCAGTCCTCTAATGTCCTATCAAAGTACATTTTGCCCATCTCTCCTGATTCATTGTTAATGCCTACGTGTTCTTCAACATATGCCTCAATAGCGTGGGCGTGAGCCTGTATGACATCTTGCGAGTTAGATGGAATACCACGAGTCTTTACATTCTGAGATCCAGGTGTTTTGAGATGCTCCGGTCTCTTCATTACATACTCCTCGTAACCCCTTGATTCAAAGTATCTTACGATGCCGTACTTGTTGTTTTCAATTAACAACGGATACCCATAAAATACAGCAGCCATAAGCACATCTTCATAGAAGATTCTAGCTAGTGGTGGGCGTGAAGCGTATTCAGCAACAAACATATTTGCCGGAGCAGCCATACTAAACTTATTATACATATGGCAAGCACCCTTAGAACCCCTGTTATCTACTGTAGAATCTAAGTCATAGCTATCCACCCCACCGACTCCAATATGATCATTAGCTGGATATTTTTTATTTCCCTTAGTAACGTACTTGTTTTGAAGCTCCTCTGGAGGCAGCCAAGCAATCCGCCACCTACCCTGCGGGTTTGGGCTAAACATAACTTGTTTATCAGCCATACCATCCTTCCACTGAAAGTTTCCTCGTACCACAGGGTTCGGGTAAAGCTCTCTGTTGAATTCTATTTGCTCGTATATCTTACCAATATTAAAGGTGGAACCCTCAATAGAATCACGCATCGCTTCATCAATGGTGAATGGGAACTGGCGAATAAATTCATTAAGCTCTCTTGCATCGTGCTTTAGAGCTTCTCTTTCGTTTTTGAGATAAGTTTTTGCGCCAATATCGACATAGTCTCCATCAATCGTTCTAATCGGCATATTAGGATCTTCCACAATAGGGTTTCCATACTGGTCAAAGAACCCTTCAAGTGCTTCGTATGCAGGAATAAAAAGTCTATATAACCCTGTCTTCGTCCTTCCATTGGCATTTCTATCGTTAGGATCGGAATCACGCCACAACTCTTTATATTGATTACCGCCTTTATCCATAGGGTTTACAGTGCTACCCATCAAGCATTTACCGATAATCTTACGACCTACAATGAGACAAGTACGTTCAATTCGCCAAGCCTCTCTAATGTCTGTGGGCTTTTCCCATTTACCCGCTTCATCTAGGTACATAAGGTGAAGCTTCTCACCATCGTAAGCGTTGTTTGTAGTGTTCTTCCAGTTAATAATTGTATTGAGTGCTTCTCCTTTATTTGAAGTCTTATTCTTTTTAGTGATTCGTTTAGATGGCTCACGAAAAGCCAGTTCCATACGAGGGTTGGTAGTCCCGTCTTGAATCGGTTTAAAGAAGAATGGATACGACTTAAACATAGGAACCACCTTTTTCATAAAGATGTTTTCCTGTGCATCCTTACCTGTCTTAGACTGAATACCTAGTAGTTTATCTTTTACTTGTGTAGCCTCGTCTACTAGAATAGCTGCGGACATATTTGTGTATCCAGAACGTCTACACTTAGTATACATCTGACCTATAGATCTTGGGTCAGCTTCACAGGCTGCAAAATGTATGAACAGCCTTCTTTGAAACTCCAAGTAAGATGCATATCCGATATCCATCTTACTCCACTGGAGCATCATATAGTGTCTTCCGGTAATATACGTAGGGACACCATTATTATAAAACCAGACACCCTCACGCCTGCGAATAAACTCCTTTTCGATGTACGAAGAAAACCTCTTTTTAAAGTCGTTTGGCATTTCATACCACTCATCCATAGAACGAATCCTACGCAACTCTTCAGGCACTGGGATTCTTTCCCACATCTGCAGTTCACGAGGTTTGTCGTGGAATAAGATTTCCTTTTTGCCGGGGGTCTTGGGAAGCTGAATATTAATTTCACCGATCTCAATGACCTCACCATCCGAATTGTTGGGACATATATTGATAACGTACTCATCATACCCTTCAACTTTCTTGAGACCAGCCATTGCATTTATTTATATTTTAGTATATTTACATTAAATTAACATCAGTCCTATGAAAAAGCTATTAATTCTTATTGCTTTGTGGGGACTGGCTTCTTGTTCATCGAGCAAGAGTGTGGCATCTCAATCGTGCGTCTTGGAAAACTGTGATATAAGTGCCATCCACTCCCACGCAATGTACTGGGCAAGTTACTAAAAATCCCAGTACAAGAAGACCTGACTACTTCGAGAACCGCTCTGCGAATCCTCCGGAGTAGTCTTGTTCTTCTTCAATTCCTCCTGTTTCTCTAAGTTCTCTGACCATTTGTTCGAGTCGCTGGTACTCGATAAGTAACTCTTTTGCATCTGTAGCTGTTTGTTTAATACTTTGTAGTTCAGCCTTACGCTGTGATCCGGACAGTTCCGCATCTACAGGTTTCCTGATCTCATCAATCATATTGTTGATTGCAATCTCCATAGAGCTGAGCAGTCGCTCAGAGGCTTCTACGGTATTAAATTTAGTGTTCTTCTTTGACATAAACTAATTCTGTTGTCCTCATACGATAGACCTTAGTACCGTCTTTAAGTTCCATTTCGTATTCAGAATTTTTTGTGTAACCCACCATATCACCAGGCTTCGCTCCAATCCATTCTGAATCTGAGGGTAGGGTGAGTAATTCTCCTTCCAGTTCAGGTTCTTTTGCGAGGCTAAGAACAATGCCAGAAGCACTTGTTTCCTCTTCCGGCTTATCTGGGGGTAGAACGAAACACCAATCACCAAGCATAGTAATATCACCATCTTTGTCTTCAACAGCGATGGAGTGATTCCCATATCCTCCAAGTGGGTCGTAGTTAACGAGGTAAAGACCTTCTCCAATATCATAAGCTTGTTCCATTACTACGTGATGATGAAAATACAAAGTGCCGCCCTCACAGTTCCCTAATGGACAGTTTACAGGGCAGCTAATAATCTCTGCATAATTAAATCGATGTTCAAACTCATTAAACTTTGTAACAAGCTTTAAAGTTGTCTCATCGGACAACTTTATCTCATCTTTAAACTTCTTTGGAATCCTTACTACAAAGTGTCTTAAAGGCTTCATATCAATCAAAGTTTAGATCGTACTCAAGGATGCAAGGCATATCATCAATAGCCTTCCACAGCATAGTCCCATCCTCGTTCTCGATATAAATGAGATACCGTTTTTTACTGTACTTGTGCAGATGCGCCTCATCTTGAACGATTGCGCTTACTTTTCCTGATCCTGCTCGCATACCCACATAGTATGCCATAGCATCTTTCGGGTCACGCCCGATAATAATTTTTCTAATCATTTTAATTCAATTGTAAAGAAACTGGGATTTAGTTTACGTCCCCGTCTCTTTTTGATAAGTTAATCCAATAATCTATACTAGATGTATCTGGCTGGTTTTCAGCTCTATAAGCCTCAACGCAGTAAGATAGCAAATCATCTAGCTCTTCCTCGTCAGCTACTGAAACAGAAGATATTAGATTCATATTTGCCCTGTCGTTTCCATCTTCATCTTGATATAGTGTAGTCATATCTAGAAATCCAACGGCTAAGCAAGATATGAATTCATCTTCGAGACCATACTTTTTGATTATGGCATTAATTCCAAGCATTAAGTCCTGAATCTCAAGTATGGCTTCTTTTTGTTTTTCAGTCATTAGTCAAGTTTAGTTAAAATAAATGTAGATGTAGTTAGCATTGAAGCACCTCCGCCCGAATTTCTAATAGTATAGTAAAGATCAGTATCTACATCAACGTGACGAACCAAAGAAAAACCAATAGCTGTATTTCCCGCAGCTGAGTGACCTCTAGTTATAGACTGTATAATAGATGCTGAACCACCACTAGGTTTTTCAGTGACATCTATAATAATATCAGTATTGCTAGATGTTACCTCTAGCATAAAGTTAACGTCTATTTTAACTAGTCCAGCTTGCTGAACAGTTACAGCACCTGTGGTAGTAAGGCTAGTTTCAAAATGATTATCAGCATCGTTTACCTCGTGTGAAGAACCGTTGCTACTGTTACTCACACCTGCTTGTGCTGGAGTCGCAGCTGAAGCTGTTAAAGTGTAAGAAGCGATTGGTCTAAGCACCCACATAGGATTTGCAAACACAACAGTAGTTTGAGTAAATGCGCTAGCGTCTAAATCTCTCACTACGACATTGTTGCTGCCGTCTAGGAAAAGACCTGTAAGCTCTGTTGCAGATGCTGTAGGAGCTGTAGAGAAGCTCAAAGCGTCAACTTGCACTTTGTCTGTAGATACAGCTAGTGCTGTAGACGTTCCAGATCCGTCTTCTACTGTTTTTACTGTTGTTGTAGCACCGTTAGAGCTTAATTTAAGCAGTGCTTGATACGTGTCTTTTACTTTATTCCCAGAAAGAGTAGCCATTTTCTTAATTTTGTGTATTCAATGCAAATTTACTAAAAATGAGAAAGCGGAATCTACGTGCCAAGTTCAGAGAATTTAAATACAGGGACGAAAGCACTTTAAACAAGAGCTATCTAAAGTATTATCCGCTTGTGATGAGGGATATGGTGAAGAATTACAATGTAACAGAATCGAGGATGCGGTTTTTGTTGTTTGCTTATGACTACCAGTTCTTTACTATTGATCACATATCTGAATCTTTCTTTTACAACAAGCTAGGGATGGGTGAAAAGATTATATATCCATTAGTGAAGCAGGATCTTATCTATAAATACTTCAATAGACTGACTCCCACTACTCATCAAGCGGCTATGTTTGAACAGAGTAGATATAATTATAAGGTGCGATACGCACTAACACAGAAAGCCAGACTATTGGTCCAGCGTTTCTATAGAAAATTAGAAGGGGAGGAGCAGATTAATGTTTAGCCTTTACTTTAAAGGGCATCTTTAATGCTGCATTCTTGTGGGGGACGAACTTCCCCTCGTGAGGCATAAGGTAATAGCGACCCCCTTCGGACATCCAGTGGTATCCGTCAGGGGCGTTCACCATTACTTGTTTCTTTTTTGCTTTCATTATTTTTTACGAAGCATCATAAAGTCAGTACCGGAAATCTTACCGTCCTTATTTGCATCAAGCTTTACTTGACCGCCTTTAAGGTATTTCTTTAACTTACCACCTTTACCGTAAGAAGGAAGGTCAGTTCCTACATACTTGTAGCTAGTACCTTTCTTTAGCTTCTCCTGTGTACGTGCCAGCTCCTTCTTGTTATCTTCTTTCTGTGCAGCAGTAAGTGGACGTGGGAACCCATCAACCATCTTGTACCCCTGCTTTAATTCTTTAGAAAGTTTTGTAGCTGTATCGTTCTGCTCGTTACGCATTTTGGTGTCCATATCGTCAACCATCTTCTTGGTTACCTTACCACCGCCTTTGTATTTCTTTGCTTTCATTTCTTAGCTCTATTTCGTTTTGCGCTTATAAACTTCTTCTCACCGTGATCGTAATCCATACCATCACCATTGCCGTATCTACCAGCCTTACGTCTCATCTTATTCAAGAAGGCACGGTACTTCTTACGCTCCTCTGTAGAATGGTACTTCTTATCGTACTCCTTCTTCTTGTCACGAGATGCTTTATTCTTAGCGTAATATTCTGCTGACCTACCCATTAACGTCTTGATATTCTGTAGATTACAGATACAAAGGTAATGATTATAAGTAAATAGATTAACGTCTTGATCTTGTCAAAGAAGGTCTCCTTCTCTACATATAATATCTTCTCATAAGGAACCTCTACAATACTAATAATCGTATCCGAGTCGCATATGGCGTCTATAGTAATCGTGTCGTTCACCTTTACGATCTTCACCTTCAGCCTGTCCTTCACGAGAGTTATAGTATCGTGTTGCTTCATAATCACAGTATCCGTGATAGCCACAGGTGGGCTTACAACCGTGTCCGTCACAACCAGCGTGTCTTTTACCAGAATCAATGGGTCTTTTTGCACCGCTTTCTTCAAGTGCCATTGAGCGCTGCAGCTGATTAATGAGCTTAACAGAATTAACTTTACCAGCCATTTCATCCTACAAAATCAAAATTTCTATACGAGATACTTACCGATTCCCCTTTCTCCAAAGCCTCAGCAATAGCAGGGTAAATTCTTTTATATGCATTGCCAGACGAACCAATGAAACCATCGCTATCACCAAAATTCGTTTGTTGACTATCACCAACAATGAGACACCCAGCAGTGTGTTCGTCAGTATTACCAGTATGAATAAGGATATACTCAAAGCCAGGCACATCACGTACCCATAACATTCCTTTGTGCATCTCCCCATACTTCTTTAAATATCTTCCGTGAAATCCTCCAGTCGTCCGGAGAGTAATCCGATATGTTCCAGAAGGGATTCTTGTCTCCCCTGCAACTTTATCCTCTCGATGTTCGTCCTCAAGCGTATAGCATAAGAACCGTCTCTTACCTCCTGTAACGTCAAATAATAATCCATTGGTTGAATCCTTCTGGCTGCTAAACCTCAATACCTCTAACTCCATTCCTCTCGTCATTTCTTAGCAAATGATTCTAGACCCGCAATACCAAAACTACCAAGAGTCACTATTACGAAAGAATTGTAAGTAAATTCATTAATCACTAAATCCTTACCAAAGAAACCGCTTCCAACATCTGCGATCATAACCAATACCATCACAGCAAACGACATAAACCCAATAATGGTCTTCTCATTGTAACTGTTGTCGTTCTTAAAAATCTCCCCGAAGCTCATAATGCTCTTAATAAATCGTTTCATAGTTAAATAGTTGAATTACAATATATTATACTACAAAGATACCATTTTGTTTCATACCGCTTTGGAGTTAAAGTAAAGCTTTAAGTCTTGACAATGTCAAAAAAAAGTTGTAACTTCGCTGAGTACTTAGTTAGTATACCAAAGACTAATGACATCATCATTAGTCCCCTTCACACTCACTCCGAGTCTACTGCGGTGGGCTTCCCAAAACGCCCCACCGCTCAGTTAAAATCCTTTCAGATTGACATCAAGGGCGCATCATATTCTTCCGACAAGAGTCGGTCTTTTGTTTGCCTATCCGATTCCAAATCACCATCTTAAAACCACACAGTTAAAGTATCACTTTAAGTGTCAGAATACACAGGTCTTGAATTTTTATGCGAGTAATGTATATTTTGGGGATTATATACTATACTGCACGGTTCAGTTTCTAACCCAAAACAGATTATAAACCCCTACCCCCTTCCAACCTCTTAGCCAATTAGAAACTTTTAGGGTTTTTACTAGGCTTAGAGTTAAGGCTATGATTCTTGCTCGGTCTTACAGACCTCGCTATCAATCCCTTCCCTAAACCCTTAGAATTAAATCCCTTACTACTCTATGGAGATACTACACGAGGCTCCGACCACTTGCCGTCAGACCAGATATCTTTTTCCCCTAAAGGGAAAAAATATCTGAAAAACAAATTGTTTGCAAACTTTTTTTGGCGTTCATTCGAAATGTTCGACACCGAAGTCGGACATCAAAAACCTTTATGTTATGAAAGATTACACTTTCAGTGAGACTCTAGAGTTCAGAGTTAACCAAATCAACAACGCTGTTTCAAAGAAACAGGCTCAATTCTTCTACTACAAGAAGTTTAAGAACTTACTAATCTGGAATCCAGACCTCAGCCCTGCTGAGATTGAGGCTTTCAACAAAGCCAACTTAGATTTACAATCTAAGTTGTTCGGTGATTCCCCTAAGAAGTCTTATCCTAAGACTTCTACTAAGCAACCAAGGGTTGCTTCGGCTGAAACCTCTAAATACTCACCGGAGGTGAGTAAGAATGGTCGGTCTAACAATCAAGCCAAACTAGATGCTATGATTGCTACTCTAAAGAGTAGCGCTGAGGGTATCCTTCACGCTATTGAGATAGCCGATACTATCAAGTAAGACTTAGAGAGTCCCTTCGGGGACTCTTTTTTTTTGTTTTTAATTCAAGTATTATGATTGCTAATTGGAATAAGATAATTAATTCAGTGTCATCAGTTGATGCTAATGAGGATAATAGAATCAAAGAATCTATTAAGCGACAAGATTACAACAGAGATAGTAATCTAACTAAGGTAAGTAAGCCTAGTATAGGTCATCGGGTAAGCCAAGTTAAGCAGGCTAATAATATAGACCCGGTAAGAAGTAAGTATCTAAAGTCTAGAAGTAAGGCTCAGATAGATGACATAAGAGATGTATTGCTAAAGATAATAAATAGCTGATATGAATAGGTTTAGATTGAATAAGATAGGGTTAGGTGAAGAAGATGGTATTCAAATGGTAATATCATTGGATTGCTTTGACATAAGTATAGTAAGTCATAAGCATAGTTATGGTGGTGATGAGGGGCTATATGAATTAGGTGTGTTTTGGGTTGATGAACCTGTATATTATAACGATACTAACTTCGATAGGAAAGAGTTTGTTAACGAGGTTGTAGGTTGGTTAGATGA
>Ga0196905_1000011_pt1 | contig 66521 bp, 106 predicted proteins | sample CB_VirMetaG_3_FD_169098 | JGI IMG/M metagenome (GOLD analysis project Ga0196905, IMG submission 169098) | Freshwater to marine saline gradient viral communities from Chesapeake Bay - CB_1508_1S Viral MetaG (v3) (version 3) | ecosystem: Environmental > Aquatic > Marine > Coastal | place: USA... | reverse complement strand
CGTATGGCTTTGCAATATGCCGCACGTAATTCTGAAGACATATCAGAAGAAGCGATGACTTATCTATTTGAAGTTTATGAAAGTCTTTTTAAACATTTAGTCAATACTGATAGCCGGCTACGGACAGCTGTTAAAAATAATAGGCATCAGTATTTATTTATGAATGAGCCTCATATTATTCAACACTTCCAGTCATTAATTGAAGACAAAGAATAGGCATCCTACGACAGGATTTTAGAGCCGATGTCTACTATCAGTATAGCATATACTAAGGAAGGTACCTCAACAACTTATAATGTATCCTTTCAGTTATTTGATAATGATAGTTTGCCTCGGACTTATTCAGGGGCTAGTCAATATAATTTAACAGCTAAAGGTGCTCTTAGTTATGGAGGCCCAGCACATCCTGATAAACGCATATGGGCTATTTCTAGCATATTAAATGACGCAGATGCACAAACTTTAGATTCTTTATTCAGGGCATGGAATGAAGATAGAGCTGATGGATACAATGCTGTTGTGGGTATTTTAGACGATACTTTTGGTGCTACTGTAGATACTGATGCAGCTATAACTACACCTCCTGTTTTTAATAAATTTGGTATTGGGTACTGGGTTACTTCTATTGGTTTAACGGAGGTTTAATGTGGCTTATATTTCTAACGGTTTAAAATTTGCTGCTATTACGATTGCCGGCACCGATTTTACTGATTCCTTTATTAGTTTTCAATGTGCAGATTCTAGTGCTGATCGTAGGGGTATTATTTCTACAAAAGGTAGTATAACTTTAACGTGGTCTTCCAATTTTAATTTACTTAATGAGTACAGACGTAAAATTTTCTTACGTGGTAATTTAGTCACAATTGACTTACAAAAAGATGATGGGACTATTGTGCGCCACCCTCGGGGTTATTTATATGTAATTACCAATTCTTATAACCCAGAAAATGATACACTTACTATTGAAGTAGGGTGCAAATTAGCTCTATTAGAACTTAGTACTGAAAATGATGTATCTAGTTTATTACAGTATATATCAGTTCCTTTAAGCCCCGAATTGCAGACTTTTAATAATATATCGGCAGTCTTAGCTCTAGAAGGCAAAATTTTATATCAAAATAAAAATGGTTCTTTAATACAACGCTCTTTTTTTATAAATTCTTTAGAATATGGTGCAGAACTTTCAGGTCAAAATGCGGCAAAATGGGTTAGTGTCTTAGGAACTACGTTATTAGCGGCTTCTCCTATAAGTACCACAGAGCCTTTACCTGATGCTTTAGCTATAAATTATAGTTTACCTACTACTGAAGGGGGTTCATTTGAAAATATTCAAATAGATGAAACTACTACAAATTATTACATACGATTCCCCATGAAAATTTACACCAGAATTCCACCATCTTCAGGAGTTGCTGGGTTAGGTATTTCTGGTGCTTTTGCTGTAGAAAATAATTATGGTTCTGGAGATTGTGGTAATAATCCTACGCAACCTGATGGTAATAATGGTTCAAATTTTGACTCTTGTACTGAAGGTTTTGTAGCTGAAGATTACACTGAATACTTATATGTTACTAAAACTAATACACAAATTAGTAGATATTATGGAGTAGGTGGGCAACTTTCTGAAGTTGAGCAAGTTTCATATGGGCCTGCATTAGAGGTTAATTCTCAATATTATACAGATAAATATGCATACTGCGTAGCTAGTTTTTCTAGTCGTTGTAATTTAACAGGTAGCTGCCGAGCCACTGGGGATAGAAATATTTTCCAAGGTAAATCTATAACAACATATACTTATAATGCAGACGGCTCGGTTAAACAAACTGTTACTGAAAATTATCAGAATATAGGGTATGCCGCACAACCTACTGATTGGCGCTCTACCACTGAAGAAGATGCCGAAGGAACTTTAGTGAAACGACCTTGGGAAGGAGGAGCATTTGAAGCACGTATGGAAAGTGGGGAGTATTATTTAGATAGTAAGCAAATTGATGATTATGAGTACTTTAATAATGGTACTCGACAGACTACTACTAGTTATGCAAGTGTTGCTTCTGAAGGGATCGGCATTAAAAGTTACCTCGATTTAGATGCAACACAAGGAATTAAAACGGTACAAATTAGAACTAGTAGTACTTTAAGTATTAATCCCGATGCTCCTGAAAGGAATACAGGAGGGGCTCAATTAGAGACTACAGAGGAAGTATCATTAACGCCTATTATTGCTAATACGTATATTACTCCGCCTTCAGAATCTCAAGAATTTGTAGTGCAGGAGCAGTTACCTATTGATGTTCTATCTTTTTATGAGAATGACCCTATACAAGTACAACGGGAGAAAATTTTACAGGTCGTTGAAAAATATAAACAATATTTAATTTTATGGATTAAAGGTAATACTTTTGGTTTAAATTTATCTGAAAATCTTAGGGAAGAAATTGTGAGTAATTGGGTACCAGGAGTACCTTTTTATTATTACGATCCTATAGCTAATGAAGCTTTCTTAGCTTGTTTAGATGCTGGTAGCTGGGCTATAGATAAAGATTCTTCAGTTGTAACTTTTAAGGCAGTATTTTTAGGTAATGTTGCTTCTTCGTTCACATATTTTCCTGGTGATAATACTACAGGTAGTCATGTACGCCCAGTACATCCTGAGGATCCTGCAGGAACACCAGGAGTTCCTGGTATAAGCACTCCACCTAGTATATTGGGTGCGAATATTCTAGAAAGTGGCAGCATAGTATTAGAAATTAAAATTGAAATAGGGCTACAAGCAGAATTAGCCTCAATAGATGAAGCTGAAATTTCTATTATTGCCCGAATACAAATTATTGATTTAAATCCGAATGCTGAGCATACCATTTATTGTTTAACATCAGGGCAAATTGTACAACCTGGAGGTTTGATAGCAGTTGAGGGTGCAGGAGGAATACCTATATCAGCAGACAACATACTTTTAACTGTAGGTGCGAATGTATTGCAAACGTCTTTATTTGGTTAATTTTTCTTGGAATACTAGAACAGTCTTATAGCCGTGAATTTAAATGTCTATTGCAGCTAAAATTAGCTCTACAGAGATTACGACGCAAATGACTAGTGCTTATGTTGATAAGTATTTTGAGGTAGCTTTAATTGATAGTTCTGGTACTACTTATACCCCAGGAACAACTGTAGATTCTACGTTTTTAACTGCCGAGGTTACAGAAGGCTCTGGAGGTTATTATCGTCAAATTATAGGGTATTCAAGTTCAGACCTTAGTAATTACACGGATTTAGGAGTTAGTTTAACAAGAAAAGCAGCTATTTTTGACCACGATAATAGTGCTACACCTATATATTTTACGCATGTTGTGCTACTTAGAGGATCTGGAAATATTTTAACTTTGGGCTCAACTGGGGCTACTCCTACTAACGCTGTGGATGGTGTATATAATGATTTACCTACTGCTACTTTTGGTAATGGTAAGCAAGCTTTAGTAGATTTAGTTGTATCCAATAGTGGTACCGCATTTACAGTTTCTGTGGCATACCCCGGTTATGATTATGTAGTATCTGATCAATTAACCGTTTTGGAAGCGGATTTAATTACCGCAGGAGTTTGTAGCCAAGGAGATGGTAATTTAAATGTTTTTGTATCTAGCGTTACTGCAGGAAGTAATACAATCTATTCTGTAAGTAAAACAAGCTCTAGAGTAACTTTATCAGGAGGTAATCAAGCTGTTATTTATTTTGATATTAAACACTTTGGCTTCTATAATTAAAAACTATGACAGCCCTTCAAGACAGTTTAGCTTTATACTATGCAGAAAGAGAAATTTTTCTACAACAACCTAAAAACATTACAGATATGGGTGATTTTGAAGGCACTGTTAAAGCTTCTTGGGCACGTTTAAATTCCGATGGTATCGGGGAAGTAGTATATAAAAATAAAACATACTTTGTGCGCCCTTTAGGTAAAAAATCTATACCTAAAAATACGCCAGTGGCTTTAACTTTTGCAAATGGTATTTACTTCGCTGATTGGTAGTTATGGCACAGTTTAAATACGGCATTATAGATACTTCAGATACTTTAGATAATGTTGACGGTGCTGTAGAGTTTTTAACTTTTAAACCTAGCCCAAAAGTCACTTATTCAGAATATCGACAACCTGGAACTTTGTGCGCCTATGTCGTAATACCTTGTATAAATTATCCTAATACTACAAGTTTTTGTAATCCAAACCCTGACCTTACGTATGCTTTACTTTATGTTGTTGACTCAAGTGGCTACAAATTTACTCCTATAGAATAAAATGGCTATTTATAATCTTCCTGAATTAGAGCATAACCCCATACCTCCGGGTACTATTAAATATAGGGTAACTCCTTTGGTAAAAACAGATGTGTCTTTCCAAACTGTAGGTCCTGGAAATTTTTTTATTACAGATTTTGGTAATGGCTTAAGAGGGCATGAAGTCTTAAATGATACTAAAAAACCTGGAAGTTTGTATGGAACAATATATAAACTACCCGGTTATGTAGGTTATGATGTAATTCGTCTATACGTAATAGATCCTAGCGGGCAAAGAGTTCTTATTTTACACTAAAATGGCTGTAATTTCTCCTACATTTTCAGGCACTACAGGGCCTTATACAGTTGCCTCTAATATTAAAGTACTTAGTACTATAAAAGGGGGTCCTTATTATCCAACTAATATAATCGGAAGTACTCCTACGGTTACTTACAGTACTTTTGAGAAAGTAACAGGTGCTTCGGGAGGAGCTACGTATACTTATGAATTAAAAGTTTACCCTGAGTATGCTGGACAATTAATGTGGACTAATGTTATGACACCAGAAGCTACGGTAACTGGCGTCACACCTTACACTGCTCGTTTATTTTTAGCTGTACCAGCTGGTATTGATGAAACGGATCCTGAAACTGGAAGAATTATTTTCTTAAAATGGGTACCAGTATTTTCATCTTTTGCTTTAGAAAATCCGTATCGTATAGTAGCTGCAATTTAATATCATGGTTCTAGGAAATAGCCAAAATATAGTTCCTAAGCTGTTTAATAAGGTTCAACAAGAAATTTATAGGGCGCCTTTTGTCCCTATAGGTTCTATGGTTAGTCCTATATTTGCAGGGCTATCCTCTAGAGCAAAAGATAATACGGCTACAACATATTTAGCTACTACTAATACTAAGTGTTCAAGTTCGCAAGAATGTGGCGCTGGTTTTTATTGTAATAATGGGACTTGTGTTTCTTCGGGTGGAGGTAATACTTATTCTATAACATCTGGGATAGGCTGCTCTGTTGGACCTAATGGAGTAGATTCGGGAACATATGGGGGAGGTGGTTCTAGATGTGGGTCCTCTTCTGGTACAGGGAATGGTTGTTATTCTGCTGGATGCGGTCAAGGATCCCGTGTAAATGATGCGGCTTCTAGTGGGTCTAAGGGTAACCCCTGTGCCACTTGTTGCCGAGAAGATTCTTCTGGGAATGTACGATGCACATCAGGCAGCTGTCCACCTGAAGGTACCTGCTCTGAGTATTGTACAAATGAAAAGGAAAGTTACGGCTCTTATGGCGAAGGGTGTGACTCTAGAAATACTTGTACAGAATGCTCTAGTTGTAATGACGGGACTTGTGAAGAAAAATCAGATGCTGAAAGACCCTGCCATTGCAATAATGAATGTGGTGAAAGAGAAGACATAACTTGTTGTAATTTTAGAGATACTTGCAAAGGTCGTATAGAAGGTCTTTATTGTCACCCTACATATAGAACATGGTACCCTCGTTGTTATGACCCAGATGTCGAATGCCTACCTGGAGGCAGTGCTTGTAGAGGATGTACCACGGGGAGTGGACCATCAGTACCTGATGGTTGCACATCTAAAGGATTTATTACAAGTGATTTAACAGGAGAAACTATTTATATTTATGAGTGCTGTGAAGTTTTAAATGAAAAACCTGGGTGTGTTCAATGTGATGAAGATCAGAATTGTGGTGAGTGTCAATATTGCGATAGAGGACTTTGCGTAAAATATAGTAATTGCCCAGGAAAATATGTACCTCCTCCAGTTTATGCTAGGGCTGTAGGTACTGTTTATGGTAATGGGTGGTATGGTCCTCCAGAACAATATAATTTTACAGGGTATTGGGTAAATGTCAGTAATGGGGAATCTATAGGAGCCGTTCGGGCACCAAATTTACTTCCTAGTTATCCTAATTATTGTGTTGAGTATTCTGAAGGAGGCCCTTGGGTAAGTACTAGAGTAATCACGCATCCCGGAGATTTTGGATGTAGTATTGAGTGTAACAATTGTAATATGTTTGTTGTGTATGATGCAAATGGGAACTATCTCAATCCATATTCGGGTAAAGTAGGCTATCAAAAATATACAAATTTAAACGATCCTCCTGAAATAGTAGCTTGGGGGAATGTAAAATTTGAATTTAGTTACAACCAGCAGGATGTTTTTTATTCTAATTCTGGTAATGCGGATCCTAACTTTCCTTCTAATTTACCTCAAGCTTAAGTGATGTTAATGGTAAACTAAACTAGCTTAAGAGTACGTATGGCTGCTGAATTACGCCGAATTAGATTAAAATACAGTGAGGACCCAGAAAGTACTTTATTAAGTGATATTTCTAGTACTGGCCCTGATACTATTTTACCTGGAGAATTAGTTGTAGGTATTGATGCAGGATCTGAAGCTATTTATACTGTAAATAATAATGGAGATGCTGTAGTTATCCCTTCGATAGCTTCTAGAACTAATAATATAACCGGAGAAACTCGTATTAAAAATATTGTCTCTTTAACTGCAGCTGAGTACACAGCTTTAACTGTTAAAGATGCGGCTACTTTGTATATTGTGTTGTGATATGACAACTGCTATACAGTTAGGTACCAATTCAGCTTACAAAATTTTTTTTGGCTCTAGAGAAGCTGATGTGATTTTTTTAGGTAGTAACCTTCTATATGCTAGAAATCATATTGTGTATACAGCTAAAGATTCTAGTACTTTAATCTTAGATTTTATTCAAGCTGGGAGTGCTAGCAACCCGGCTACAGATATTCTTAGAGCAGCTGGGGCCTTGACTTAGTAGGTATACTACACTAGCGTTACCTTCATAATGACTGTTATAGATGCTCGGCAGCAACAAAGATATGATACAGCAGCGAATTGGGCTACTGTAAATCCTTTATTACTAGCTGGAGAACTTGGGGTAGAAAGCGATACTAATAAAGTTAAAATAGGTGATGGTAACTCACTTTGGAACAGTCTTTTATATGTAGAAGTAGAACCTATTAGTATTAATGATATAGCTGATGTTAATATTTCCAGTACTCCTAGCGAAGGCACCACATTAATATATAATAGTAACACAAATGAATGGGTTCCTGGTCCTGTTATTGGTTATTTAGACCCTAGTACAGATACTTATTATGACGATGTTACATTACTTTTGAAGTTTAATGGAGTAGCTGGGACTAGTAATTTTAATGACTCTAGTAGTTTTAATACGCCTTTAACTATACAAGGAACTCCTATACATTCTACAACACAAGTTAAATACGGTTATACTTCAGGATTTTTTAACAATACTATAGCTACGGCTCAAGGTTTACGAGTACTTGCTGCTAATAATCAAGGATTTCCTTTCGGGTCTGCTGGTTTAACTATAGACACATGGGTATATGTAGAAGCTACTAGTTCCACTAATATGCAGTTTTTCTACTCTATTCCTTTTTCAATATATTTTGTTAAGAGTACCTCTACTACATATTATCCAGTAGTTACTTGGAGTTATTCAGGCTCAGCTCCTTCAGCAAGTTTATCCCCTCCTACGGCTTTTAGAAACAGCATTCCAGTTAATACTTGGGTTTATTTATCGGCATGTAAAGATAGTACTTCTGTGCGCGTTTATATTAATGGCGTTAAAATAGCTGAAGATACTGCAAATGGTAGCTTACCTATATATTCATCTAGTCCGCCTATTATGTATCTGGGTACTAGTACGACAACTAATACTGTCACTTCTGTAGGATTTAAAGGATATATAGATGACTTTAGAATAACAAAAGCAGTAGCTAGATATACTACAGATTTTACCCCTCCTTTAGTAGAAGTTCCTAGTAGTTCAGTTACTAGTCCTACATTAATTTATAGCATAAAAGAACATTCAGACGTAAATATAACTGGAATTCCTTCAAATGGGCAAACTTTAGTTTGGGATGGAGCCACCTCACAATTTATTCTTGGTGATATTACAGGTAAAAAGATAACTAATACAGCGGCCCCAACTAGTGCTACTGATACAGGTTCAACAGGAGAGATCAGGTATGATAGTTCTTATGTGTACGTATGCACGGCCACTAATACGTGGGTACGTAGCCCTTTAAATACTTGGTGAGATAATATGACTACTACTTCCGCTAGATTTAAACAAAAAATAGATACTTATAGTGTATGGCAAAATAGTACATTAGTTCTTGAGCCTGGTGAATTTGCGATTAGTTCTGATACTAATTATGCAAGAGTTGGTGATGGTAATCAGACTTGGAGTAATTTAACACCTTTAAATATAAAGCCTCATTCTTTAGAAAGATACCAAGATGTTGATTTTCAAAATCCTGTAGTTACTGCGTGGGTACCTATTGTCTATATGGGACCTGTATGGCAATGGCGTAGTGGTCCACCTATTGTATACATTGATCCTGTTACAAGTGCTTACAATTATAGTATTGATGTTTTTAATGATGTAGATATTAGTACTACTTCTTTAGTTTCTGGTGATATCTTAAGTTGGGATGTAGTGAATACACAATTTATAAATAAAGAAGTAGTTTTAGAAAAAATAACAACTGTGGCACCTCCTAATTTAAGCACAGATACAGGCGAAGAAGGTGAAATAAGATTTGGAGCGGGTTATTTGTATATTTGTATAGCTATAAATACCTGGAAAAGAGCTGCTTTAAGTACTTGGTAGACTAGAGCAGTTTAGTCTTTAATATGGCCTCTTTAAGATTAACCGCTGAGGATTTATCTTGTAATGGAATAGCTCCTATAGGCCCAGTATGCCCTTGGCCTAAACCAGAAACTTGGCCAGTGGAAAATACAAAAAAACAGGTACCTCAGTTTAAAGCCATTAAACATGATACTGTGGTCAAAGCTAGTGCAGCAAAAATGGCCTCTGGTTTATTAAAAAATGTTGGATACTTAGCATCAAATGGTAAAGTTAATTCTGAGATTAGGCAAGAGCGGTATGATATTTGCTTAGAATGTCCTCATTTTATTGAAGATTCTAAACGGTGCTCTGAATGTGGGTGTTTCATGGAAGCAAAAACATGGATAGCGGCTGAGCCTAGTTTATTATGTCCTAAAAATAAATGGCCTAGGTAACTATTAGGTATACTATAGGACACTTTATCTCTAGTCGTGATGTCTGAGGAATCTATTCAAACTCCTGTGGCCGAAGTTGAGACTACTGTTACGCCCGAGAAGGGCAAAGTCTTTACTGAAGGTGAAGTTGAAAATCTCATGAAAGCCCTGAAGGCCGAACGTGAGACTCGTAAAAATTATGAAAAAGAAGCTAAAGAACGCGCCGCTCAACTTGAGCGTTTTGCAAATATTAATCCTGATGAATATGCTAAATTGCAGGAGGAAGTGGCACGGGCTGCTCAATTACAAGCCCAGTATGGTGAAGCGAAAGAAGCTATTGAATTGAAGTACTCTAAGCAAGCGGAAGAGGCTGCTACTCGTGCTGAGGCTGCTGAGCGTCGGATGCAGGAATTTCAGAAGCGGTATGCTCTAGAGAAAGTTTTCTTTGCAGCTGGTGGTCGGACTGATGCGGCTGATGGCGTATCGTTCTTTGATATGCTGGCTGATCAGTTGGGTGGTCGTTTCCGTCAAGAATCTGATGGCTCTCTTACTGTAGTGGATCTGCAGGGCGATCCAGTGTTGGATAAAGAATCTGGTAAGCGCATTTCGCCAGAAGAGTTTGTCTCCAGTTTTAAGCATCATCCTATCTACGGTGCTTTCTTTAAAGGAACCAAGGGTTCTGGTGCTGGCCTCGGCTACGGTGGAACTGATGCTAATGGTATGCCTACTGAAGACCTGGATAGTCTGGATCCTGATCAATTATTCCAGCGAGCTTTTAGTTAATAGTAACCCCTAGTTTACCAAAATGCCCCTAATTTTAGGGGTTTTTTATTATTAATTGGTATTCTATTTATAGAGATACCCTAACCCTCCTAATCGTGACGAGGTGGACAGGAAAGGGTGTCGCGTTTGATACAGTGCGATGCTGTTTAAACGAATCACCCTGATCTTTGTTCATTTCATCTAAAAGGAGTTTTTTACTATGGCTTTAACCCTGCTTCAAGCTAAGAAGCATGCTCGTAATGTTCAAGAGCTTGCTGTTATTACCGAATTAGCTGCTGGTCAGCTGCTGTCGGCTCTGCCCTTCCGTTCTATCGAAGGCAACGGTCTGTTCTGGAAGCGTGAAGAGTCGCTGCCGGATGTGGGCTTCCGTAACTATAATGGTTCTCTGGCTGAGAGCTATGCTGAAGTGAGCCAGCAGTCCGAGAGCCTGAAGCTGTTCGGTGGCGACATCAAAGTTGATCGCGCTATCGTTGAGCTGGAAGGTCCCGAGGCCAAGGCTTATCAGATCCAGGCCCGTGTGCGTGCCATGCGTCTGGCTTGGGAAGCTCTGTTCATCAATGGTGACTCCAACCAGTCGCCGGCTGAGTTTGATGGTCTGGCTGCTCGCATCAAGTCTGGTTCTTCCCAGTACTTCGCCAACGGTGGCGGTGCTCTGGATCTGAACAAGCTGGATGAGGCTATTGACAACGTGGATGCCCAGGGCGGTAGCAAGTACATTGTCTGTTCCAAGTCCCTGCGTCGTCATCTGAGCAAGCACGCCCGTGCTAATGGTCAGATCGATATCGAGCGTACCGAGTTCGGCTACCAGCAGCTCAGCTACTCCGGCATTCCTGTGCTGGAGCTTGATCGTGACCACAAGAACGTGGCGATCCTCGATGGTACCCCCAGCGCCCAAGATCTGTATGTCGTGTCCTTCGGCAACGATCATCTGACTGGTATTCAGAACGGTGGCGTGAACGTGCGTGAGCTTGGCGAATCGCACACCCAGCCTCAACTAATCACCCGCGTTGAATGGTACTGCGGTCTGGCTCTGATCAATGGTCGTGCTGCTGCTCGCCTGGCTGGTATTGATGCTACTGCTAGCGTCTGATCTAAGCATTAACTAGATAAAGGCCTCCTTCGGGGGGCTTTTTTTTATGGGTAACCTAGGATAACAAAATGCCGTAGGAGGGCATTATGGCAACTACTTTAGCCACTCGCGGGATGAATATCCCGGCTCATGATTACATTCATAATACTTATACTGCAGGTAAATTAACCTTAGTTACGTACAAAATTGGAGGGGCTAGTGGTACCACTGTAGCTACTCAGGCTATTACCTATGACGGTAGTGGTAATGTTGAAACTGTCACCAAGACTAACTACTAATAGGAGCAAATAAATGCCTTACACTTTTAACCCTTTTACTGGCACTTTTGACGATACTGTTCCTTTAGAGAATGGTCAGATTTCTAGTGATTTATTGCCTAGTTACGTTGACGACGTTCTGGAGTACGCTGATTTTGCAAGCTTCCCAGTCACCGGCGAGACTGGCAAGATCTATGTAGCTATTGATGCTGGTACTACTTATCGCTGGAGTGGTTCGGCCTATATTGCTATCGGTGGCACAGTAAACAATATTGATGACTTAGCGGATGTTGATACTAGCACGGTAGCTCCTGCTGATGGTCAATCTTTAATTTGGGATAGTTCTACGCTTCACTGGAAGCCTGGGACTATTACATCTGGAGCTACAGAACTTAATGACTTAAGTGATGTTGATACAGCCACTACGGCACCTACCGATGGTCAAGTTTTAACTTGGGATGATACTGCTGGTACATGGGAGCCGGGTGATATTGCCGCTGGAGCGGCAGCACTTAATGATTTAAGCGACGTAGATACTAGTGCTACTTTACAAGTAGGGTATCCTTTGGTTTGGAATGGGGTGGCATGGGTGCCGAGTACCACTAAGCTGGCTTCTAGTAATTTAGATGGGATTGATGCAGATTATAACTCTACCGTTTTACAATTAAACTTTGATCATCCTGCAGGCACTACTCCTGCAAATATAATCGATGATTCCCCTTTAAATAATACTATTGCTGGTACAGGTTATAGCCCTATTGGCTCAATTATAGATACTAATCCTAAGGCGGGTTCGGGCTGTTTGTACGAAAAAATTAAAATTAATTCACCGCCAAGCTCCTTAAATATGCCTGCTGATGGTACTGCTCTTACTTTAGAATTCTGGATGCGTGATTGGGCCTCGACTTCTAATTTTTATGCAGTATACTTTACTAGTACTGTTTCTTCCCTTTCGGGTGGTATAAGGATTAATGGGACTAGTGGTGCTGTGTCTTGGTTTAAATATAATTCTGTAGTTATGACACATCAGAATACTATTACTAAAGGTTCTTGGAATCATATTGCTTTAACAAGACAATCAGGATCTGCTGCATGGCGTTTACACGTTAATGGAGTTGCAAGTGCCGTAGAAACTACTAGCTATTCTATGTATTGTCAAACCAGCTTAGAAATAGGTGGCTATGGTACTGTTATAGACTTATATAGGCAAACATACGGTGTTGCTCGTTATAATGGAACTACTTTTACACCTCCAAGTACTGCTTACGTTAAAGGAGATGGCTATACAGCATCTTCTATAAATACCTTTGATGATGTTGATACTAGTACTACGGTACCCACTACTGATCAAGGTTTAACCTGGAATGGCAGTAAATGGGTACCTACTAATATTATTACTACAACTAGTCTTAAAACAGTAACAGCAGCTTCTACAGACTTCGCTGATTTTCAATCACGCATAGCAGCTTTATAAGTTACTTTATTAATTGGTAAACTGTATTATCTTCCTTAACCGGGGCTTTTAGGAAGTAAAATACGCCCCTTATATCGCGCTTGAGGGTAGTGCGGGAATATTAAACTACCAGCTCCCTACTGGTTTAATTACCTTCATTTGTTATATGACTGCTACTATTGCAACACGTCCTAGTTTTTCTATTTGGGAACAGTTTTGTCAATGGGTGACTTCCACCAACAACCGCCTGTATGTGGGATGGTTCGGTGTGCTGATGATCCCCACCCTGCTGGCTGCCACCATTTGCTTCATTGTCGCCTTTGTGGCTGCTCCTCCCGTCGATATTGACGGTATCCGTGAACCTGTTGCCGGTGCATTGCTTTATGGAAACAATCTCATCTCTGGAGCAGTTGTCCCCTCCAGTAACGCAATCGGACTACATTTCTATCCAATTTGGGAAGCTAATAGCCTTGACGAATGGCTCTATAACGGGGGCCCGTACCAATTGGTCGTCTTCCACTTCCTTATTGGCGTCTTCTCTTACATGGGACGCGAATGGGAACTTAGCTATCGATTAGGGATGCGGCCTTGGATCTGCGTCGCGTATTCGGCTCCTGTGGCTGCGGCAACTGCAGTATTCCTTGTTTATCCTTTTGGTCAAGGTTCTTTTTCTGATGGTATGCCTCTGGGTATCAGCGGCACCTTCAACTACATGCTGGTGTTCCAGGCTGAGCACAACATTCTGATGCACCCCTTCCACATGCTGGGTGTGGCCGGTGTGTTCGGCGGCAGCCTGTTCTCCGCCATGCACGGTTCGCTGGTGACCTCCAGCCTGGTGCGTGAAACTACTGAAATTATTAGCCAAAATTATGGATATAAATTCGGCCAAGAAGAGGAAACCTATAATATTGTAGCTGCTCATGGTTACTTTGGTCGTCTTATTTTTCAATACGCTAGCTTTAACAATTCTCGTAGTCTCCACTTTTTCCTTGCAGCATGGCCTGTTGTGGGTATTTGGTTCGCTGCTCTTGGCGTATCTACTATGGCGTTTAATTTAAATGGATTTAATTTTAATCAGTCTCTGCTGGATACTCAAAATAATGTAATTAATACCTGGGCAGATGTGCTGAATCGGGCTAATTTAGGTTTTGAGGTGATGCACGAGCGCAATGCTCATAATTTCCCTCTGGACCTTGCAGCTACGGAATTTACTCCCGTGGCTTTAAAAGCTCCGGTTATTGGTTGAATATACTCACAATTTGAGTGCTACCACCCCTATATGGGGTGGTTTTTTATTGGAACACTAAGACACCTTTTATGTGTTATTATGTCGGATCGTAATGTTCACGAGACTCATTATGAGCGAGCTGAGCGTTTAAATGGACGCCTTGCTATGGTTGGTTTTATTGCAGCCGTTGGGGCGTATTTTGTAACTGGTCAAATTTTTCCTGGTGTTTTCTGAATAGGTAATATATAATATAACCGCGCCATTTCTCTACGGGGCGGGTTACTTTCACATCTCTCTGGAGTTTTAATCATGGCTGCACGTTCTACTGGTATTTTCCCTCGCGAAGGTTTTGACCTGGATGACGCGAACAAGATCACGGCTACCGCTACTGGTACCGATGCCCCCTTCACCCTGACGGCTGCTAAGACCATCCGTGTGGTGGTTGTGGGCGCTTCTGGTATCGACAATGCCGGCACCAACAAGATTACCGTTACCCTGGGTGGTCAGGCTGTGGTATTCAACGCTGCTGATCTGGACGGCAACGGTGTGGGTATCGCTCATGTGCGCGGCGCTCTGTGCGACGCTGATGACAATGATGCTTACTACACCCTGGGTGGCACTGCTGCCATCGCTGGCGGTGTGTTCCTGGATCTGGTGGAAGGCGTTTTCTGAGTTTAACGCCAGATATAAAGAAGGGGGCTTCGGCCCCTTTTTTTTTTATGGAAAACTAAATGGAATAGGGCAGTTCTAATGCCGGATCATTTGTTTGTTCTTGTTATTACTGCTATGTTAGGTTGGGGCGGTTTTACATGGCGTCGATCTGAGCACGCTGTTGATTTAGCAGGAAAAGCATGTGATCGTTCAGATCAATTAGAAATTAAATTAGCAGAGAAATATCTCAGTAAGCAAGAATTTGAAATTCAAATGGAGCGTTTATTTAATACCTTAAATCGTTTTGAACAAAAATTATATTTTCATGTGTATGCTCAGACCCAAGATATTAATAAACTTAGGGCTAGGTTAAGACAGTATGAAAAATCTGATGATGATGGTATACTATAACATTAGTGTCTAGTAACAATGGCTCATCTTAGCAAGCTTCCTACTTATTTTGTAAAAGGCGATGATCGCCGTGCTGCTTATTATACTGTAACTGCCCGCGAGCTTTTGGATGCGGGGTACGTGGAAGAAGGTCCTAAGGCCGTTGCCGCTCCTCCGGCTCCTAAGGTTCCCGAACAGCCTGTTGTTGCCGGTGGTGACGCTTTTGAAGATTTAATGGATGCTGAGATTAAGACTGAGCTTGATTCTATGACTAAAGCAGAGCTTTTGGAGTGGGCTGAAGATCAGGGTTACGATCTTAAAAATTCTTTGCCGAAAGCTGAGATCTTAGCAATGTGTAAGCACATTGAAAATGGTACTCAGGATGTGTTCCAATGATGGACATTACGTACACTAGTGGGCCTCGTATTTTAGAAGATGGTACCAACCTAGATTTGGACGTAGTGGCAACTTTTCCTGAAAAAGATATCGAACTCAGTATTGATGCTCCTGTAACTGGTATCAGTGGTTTGGGTTATCAGCCAGGACAGAAGAACCGTAATGGTTCAGAACTGTAATTGTGGTAACCTAAAGGTAGGTCAATAAGAACCATGGCTCCTAAGAAACGCTCTACCGCTGACTTTTACAAGAAGAATCCAGAGGCATATCGTAAGAAGCTTGCTTATGATAAAAAGCGTAATGCTCGTAAGGATCAGAAAAAATACCGTGCTGAATTAGCACGCGAGCGTCGTCGTCGTGGGATCATGGGCAAGGGTGGTCCTGATGTGAGCCATACTAAAAATGGTGGCTTTAAACTGGAAGATCCTAGAAAAAACAGGGCTCGTAATGGCACAAAAAAAGGCCGACCAAAGCATATTCGTCGGGATACTAAGGCCTGATTGCTGGTATCCTAGGGCCTAGTCTGCTTATTAGTAATGTACTTTTCTAGTGCTAAAGAGATCAAAAAAGCTCTGCAAGCAGACATTTTAATTAGCGAATTAGTTGATAATATTGAAATTACTCGCGATGCTGATATTAAATTTTTACTAGGGTCTTCGATATTTATATCTGAGATTCCGTATTTGGATGGTGTAGAGGCTGTTTGGACAATCAGGGTGTATGGTGTTTTGGATACTGATTTAGAAGTATTAAAAGCCGCTATAAAAGATAAGATTGGTGGTACATGGTTTGAGTCTACGTTAAAAATAATACAATTTGCCACGCCTGAGTTAATTGATGCCGTAGAGGAGCGCCAGCAGCTGTACCGACAACGGGAAGAGATCGGCAGCGCCATCAAGTACGCGACTAGCCTTAAGAGCGGCTCTGACGGGGCTAGGGGGCCTGCTGGAGCACCTGGGCCTATGGGGCTTCCAGGGCCTGCTGGAAAGGATGGTAGGGATGGCCGTGACGGTCGTGATGGTCTGGATATGGTGGCTACTGAGGCCAAGTTAGAAGATTTGCAGGATGTTAATTTTGATGAGCTAGAATTAACTAAAGGTCAAGTACTTACGTTTGATGGTACTGGATGGACAAATCGTTATATCCCTCAAGTTTTGCATAATCGTTCTGGTGTTCCTAGTGATATCAATCTTGATAGTATTACTTTTAATACTGAAGTAGAGCAGTATGATCCTGCCCAAGGGAATATACATTGGGAGATAGATGAGAGTACTCTGGTTCTAGGCCTTGATGAGGCTGTTCATATGCACCTGGGTCAGGATACTTTTAGTCTTGTGCGTAATGACACTGTTTCAGTTATTCCAAAAGGCACAGCCGTAATGTTTACGGGTACTTTAGGGGCAAGTGGTCGAATTAAAGTGGCTCCTATGGTAGCTGACGGTACATACCCTGGTTACGTGTTTTTTGGTGTGACAGCTGAGGCAATTAATCCCTCTGAAGATGGATTTGCTATTAGCTATGGTAAGCTTAAAAAAATTGACACTAGTATTTATCCTCAGGGTTCTATTTTATGGTGTAATCCAAGTGTGCCAGGTGGTTTTACTATTACAGAACCAAATGCTCCTAATTTAAAGTTGCCGGTGGCTGCTGTTATTTCTAGTAAAAATAATGGCACTTTAATGGTTCGTTGGAGTACTGGTTCGCGCTTAGCAGATTTGCATGATGTGCAAACTAGTAGCCCGCATAATGCTGATGTTATTAAATGGTCTAGTATCACAAATCGCTGGGAGCACACTTCTGTAGCTACTAATAATCCTCCGGCTACTGCAACCTCCCCTGGAGCTGCTGGAGAGATTCGGTATGATACAAATTATATTTATACATGCATTAGTGATAATGTTTGGAAACGCGCTCCTTTATCCACATGGTAATTATGAAAACTTCTTGGGAAAAGATCTACGGCTATGCTAAAAAAGCGGGAGCTAAGTTTCCTGAATGTGTAGCCGCGCAATGGGCATGCGAATCAGGTTTCGGTGCATATACTAGTGGTAAAAATAATTTTTTTGGTATTAAAGGAACTCCAGGTACTACAGTTAGCACACAAGAATGGGTAAATGGTAAATTTATTACTATTCAAGATACTTTTAAAGATTACTATAATGCAGAGGATTGTGTCATAGATTTAGTCAATAAATGGTATAAAAATTACAAAGGTTACGAAGGAGTTAACCGTGCTAAAACTCGGGAAGAGTGCGCTTTTCTTTTGAAGCAGGAAGGTTATGCTACTGATCCTGGGTATTCTAAGAAGTTAGTTGATTTGATGAACAGGTACCACACAATGCCCATTAGTAACCCGGCTACATCTCCTGGCTTTTTACGTCGGGCTGCTGAACATTACAAATTTTATCCTCACCAAGATGCTGCTTTTGATTACCTAGAGGCTAATAGCGATCCTAAAGTGTTCGCTAAATTCAAAGAATTGTTTAGCCCCCCTAAAGTCGGTGTTTTTAAATTCCCATTGGATGTGCCTTACTTCTATCAACGAGATAGCAAGGAAGGACATGGCGAGCGTATGTGTTTTAGCTCAGCAATGGCGATGGCTTTGGACTACCTAGATCCTGAGGCTATTGCAGGTGATGATGACTGGTACTTGAATGAAGTATTTAAACGTGGTGATACTGTATCGTCTGTTGCACAAATTTCTACGGCGCATGCCTTAGGATTCACTAGTGCAGAGTTCCATACGGACGGCTGCGAAAAAGATTTGATCACATTATTAGATCGTCAGGTTCCGGTGCCCATCGGTATTCTGCATAAAGGCCCGATCAGCTCTCCTACTGGAGGTGGTCACTGGGTTACTTTAATTGGATACGACCAGACACACTTCTGGGTTCATGACCCTTATGGTGAATTAGATCTTATTAACGGTGGTTATCCTAAGCGTGGTAGCACTGATGGTAAGGCTGTAAGGTATACTCGACAAAACTTATTAAAACGCTGGTTAATACATTCTAGCTCTGACGGCTGGTACGTATCTGTAATCTAGTTTTAACGATTTTTTGGAAAAACTTAATTAGGCACTTTCCAACAAATATACCCTTGTTTATAAAACTTACGAATGGCTTGATCCACTATATCCAAGGGTAATACATGACTGGTAGTAACACCTTGGCTATAGATTTGGATAGTCTGAGTTTTCTTTTTAGTCATTCGTCATCCTCAGAGGGTTCATATTCATAGCCTTCGGGTCCGGAAGTTACTAACATTTCCATGTGGGTATCCACGTCTTCTTTTGTCCAACCATGAATGTCATGTAAGCTGCTCATTAGATGGCTAAGATATTCATACTGTTCTTCAGTCCATTCTTCTTGATCTAGAGCAGCATCTCTAGTTTGCAGACTAGCTTGAATTATCTGAAACTCATTTAAGGTTTGTAATTGGGGTAGTAAGACTTCGTAATACTCTGCTTGTTCTTTGGATAAAAATTTAGCAAGATTTTGAGTGGCTTGGGCTACTAGGACATTTATTGCGCTTATAAGCTTAAGAATTTTTGCACCAAATATCATAACTAGATGGTACAGTACCTGTCGCATCGTTACACCATGTACCTAATACAGTTTACCAAATTTAGGCATATTATAAAGCAGACGATCCAAAAATGTGTCTCAAGTTATACTAGATTTTTTGCCTGGGTATATGTGGACTGGGGAGCGGCTTCAGTCTACTGGAATAGCTCTGCCCCCGACTCAGCATGTAAATCCTAATACAGGGGAACCTTGCTATTATGTTAAACCTTTGGGGTGGTGTTGCGGAGCATATATACGCAAACAAGGTTTAATTGATTACGTCAATAGTTTGGGATGATCATTTGCACTTGTCGGCATTTTTACGAGGATCATACAATTGCCAGAAAGTATTTAAATTCACATTAGACCAATCTTCTCCTGTCAATTCTTCAAACTCTTCGCGGATAATAACTTCTAATTCTTTGCTATCGTATTTTGCAATTAATCCAGGCATTACAGGGTCTAAGGCATCAAATACCATGGGGGCATATTTAAGGATCTTTGCTTGAATAAACTTTTTGGCTATTGGTTTAATTACTGCTTCAGTTAGACCAAGAATAGCAAAAGCATAAGTCAGCTCTAGGAATAAAGAGATTTTCATATCAAGCCTTTTTAGTAGAACTACGAGTGCGACGGGTTGTAGGAGGAGCGGCTAGAATCTCTTCTTCAGGACGCTTCAGTGCTGGGTTATAGGTGTCAAAGCCCACTTTATAGCCGCTACGTCCGGCTACGCCAATGCCCATAATAGGCAGGCCTACAAAGTAGCAGTTGGTTGCTTGTTCATGGTTGTTGCCGGCGGTGATACGGCAATCCACAATATAAACGGCCCCCATAATGGCGGCCATACTGGCTCCTGTAGCCATCGCTTGAGAGGCCCCTCCAGCAGCGGAACCAAGAGCTTTTAAAAGAATGTTCATGCTGGAGGAGCTACTAATAGAGGCTTCCTATTTGGAATTTAGCTGACTTTTTAGGTCCCTAATAGTTTTATAAAAATAGCCATAATCTCGTGTTTCTGTGACTCTTTTGTTTTTACCACAGACATTACATTTGCCAGACCATGTAGAACTACAGCCTACGCTATAGACTCCATACTTTTGGCCACAGTCATGACAAGTGGTGGCTGCGTTATTCAAGCGTCTGATTTGACCTCTAATGGTCAGTTGCTCAAAAGGTTTCATTTGAAATACACGCGATAATTACAGTGTTTTGCATCCAGAGGATGCTCGTAGGAGTCTTCTTCTGTAATTACACAGATTTTGCATCCTTCATTGTCTACATAGACACGCACATGATCTGTGATGTTATGAGCTTCAAGGGTATCAAAAATACCATTGATCAACTCTCTAGTGGAGGCTGTAGGATGACCATACTTATCAAAATGTCCTCCGCTGGTTACTAGAACGTCTTTATTTTGTTTATCAATAACTAGGACTACATTACCTTTAATATGAACTTCAAAGGTGTGATAACTGTAATTTACTCGGATAGGGCCATAGATTTTTTTATGTACTTTAGAGGAGGGCTCTAGGCTAAAGAAATCTCCGAGGTTGTTAATAACACGCTGCGTGAGCATCCGGTTTGACCGGCTACCAGCAGGTTTTCTGGTTTGTAGGATGGGCATGAGGGTTGCTCCCTTGCTTGGTGGCTTCCGTATTATAGGCAGAAGAAAAGCCCCCGTCAAGGGGGCCAGGACTCAACTGGACAGGGGAACGTCGTCCCAGGCCGTTGGGATGAACCGATGGCGACGGTTCTGTTTGGCTACATGGTAATCGTACTCAAATCGTTCATCAGTTTCAATAGCAATGTTTTGTGTTTTTTCTTGTTTAGTTTTTGGAGTACGATAGTATTTGTCTTCTGGATTTTTACGATAAGTGCGGGACATGATCTTATAGAACTGCACCCTCAGTTTACCAATTAGTAATTAATGTTGACTGGTGCGATACCATCGATGGGTACGCCCAAATAACTAGCTGCTCCAGCCGACAGATCAATACTATTACAATTACAGCGATCAGTGATGGGCACAACTAGACTGCGGCCTTTTCGCGTTACTCGTACTTTTGTACCACACGGCAACCAGGGATGCGCTGCTGATACACCCCAATGTCTATAGGTCTGACCACAATATGTAGTCCGGCCATTATACCAAGGATGGTAGACCGTGGCTGTTACTGTACGTGCTTGTACGGGCACAGCAGAAAGCAACACTGCAGCAGCAGAGAGAAATTTTAGCATGGTCATCAAGCGAAGGAGAAGTTCAGTCGAAGTTGTTGGAGCACTGCTCGGACTTTAGCCACTGTGGTATGGGCTCGATTGCCATAACCGTAGTAACTGTGGCCGGAGGTGGTTGGAATACCTGCCCATTCCTTAGCCAATTCATTAATAGCTGTTGGCAGATGATGACCTGTCTTGATGTACTGCCATACTTTTGGGCGCTTGTGTTGCAGTAAAGCAAGCAACAGTTTGTCTTGATTCTCAGGAGAGAAGTACTCTTCTTCTGAGAGTTTAGCCCACTTCACGGCTGCACGCAGGGTACTTGGGATGATCTGGTAGCGACCAACAGCATGCAATAGACCGCGACGTTGAAGGGCTTTGATTTCGCGGATGGTAATCTCTTCACAGGAGCGGCCCGTCAGTTTAATCAGGCCATTAGAGCCTAAGTCCATAGCGCGGCCAGCATTAGCTGCATTGTAGCCACCGACAGAATCAGACTCTACTTCTCCTATGAGATCCGCCAATTCGGCAACATTGGTGGATTCCTTAGGGTTGAATGGGAGTTCTTTTGGAGTACTCTCAAGAAGCTTAGCGCTTTCTGAGTAGTGGATTTTTGAAGGATCGAAGAAAGGAGTTAGGGTTAGAACAGATTGAAGAAGAAAAAACATTGGATTGAAACAAAGGACATGATTATCTCCGACTCAACACTTAGATATTTTACCAGATAATCCCGTTAGTGTGCTTCACTCCAACGATGACCCATCAGAGTTTCGCATTCTAGGGGAATAGTACCTAGGTATTTTTTCTGAAGATCAGCGTCACTCATACATTCTTTAACGATTTTTGCGGCATATTCTGCTTTGGCTTCAGGGACTTCCAACAGAATTTCGTCATGGACAAGATGCAGGGGGATAACGTCAGGATTAGGAACGACTAGGCGCTCCCAGACCAGTATAGCAGCCTCTGCGAGCAAATCACGCCCAGCAGCCTGGATGGGCCAGTTCACCCCGTTGGTATGGATCAGGGGGCCTTCCTCAGGCCTGATATGGCCCCATTTATTGGTTTTCTTGCCTCCGAGGGGGCTGGGGGTGCCCATGATACGACCAAGAGTGCTCCTAAGGAAATATTTTGGATTATTTTTGTCTCTAAATACTGACATTTGTGCAGAGATCATGTAATGCGTTTCATGCCAGGCTGTATAGGCTTTTTCTGCTTCAGCTTTATCTACTTTACGTTTGAGCACACTTTCTAGTTGGGCGTGTAGTTTATTGACACCGCAGCCGTACTGTAAGGCAAAGTTCGCGGTTTTGCCCACGGCACGTTGCTCAGAAGTCACTTCATCCTCAGGAACACCGAAGATTTTAGATGCCATTCGGCGGTGAGCATCAATATTAGGATCCAGAGCAAGCTCTTGCATAGCTGGGTCTTTATAGGTATGAGCTGCCAGGCGCACCTCGATGGCACTGAAGTCAGCGTCTAGCATTATATACCCAGGTCTAGCCACAAAGAACTCACGGGTTGTCTTAGGGGCTCCGTGTAAAGTTGCTCCCAGAATAATAGTAGTTGTTTTTTCTTTGCCCGTTTTAGTGAATTCACCAGATGGCACAGAGCCCTTGAAGGCTGTAGGACAAGACATACGCCCTGTATCGGCTCCAATCACCCTGAGGTTTGGATGTACAGTTCCTCCAGTAAGCTCAGCCATATTAAGCCAAGGTAGAATGTAAGTCCCGATAGTTTTAACAACTTCTTTTAATTCAAGCAGAACAGAAACTTGAGGATGCTTTCTAGCTAGGAATTCAATGGTCTGCTTGTTGGTACTAGTAACGTCAGGGTCTAATTGTTGCAGTACTGGTAGTAATTGTGCAGGGCTATTGGGGTTATTTACGCCAAAGACTTCACAGCATTTAGCATAAAGTCGTTCTTTTTCTGCCTCTAATTTTATCTTGGTTTCTTGTACTTTTTCTACGTCTAAGGTAATACCATTAGCATTACAAGCTGCCATCATGGGCAGTACGCGGAAATCTGCGCGTGCAGCAGCAAGCTGTTTGGTCTGTTGTAGACGTTCTTGATACAGTTTTTCTAAATCTAGGACACATAGAGCATCTTTAGAAGCATAAACTAATTGAGATTGTGTCAGATCAGCACCCCAATTAGAAGTCTGTTCATCTTTATCTAGGAAGGCTTTTAAATCTCTACCTACGCAACTACCCAGGTCTAGTCCATAACCACTGCCTCTATTGGGTTCTAAGGGTAATAGATTAGCACTAAGAACCCTAGCGGCTACTTGAGTATCGAAGACATCAGCAGTAGCACGTATTCCTAAGTGTTCCATATATAGAAACTCAAAAGCCAGATTATGGCCAACAATGGTACGTTTATCCCTGGGGCATTCTAATAAAGTTTTAAGAAAAGCTAGGCCTTCAGTGGGCACAGCTTTCATATCTATAATTATAACGTAGCGTTCATAGGTGTCAGTAATAAAACCGATCTGTACAGTACGAACTTTGCCTCCAATATAGGGGTACAACGAAGCTACGTGGCGCCAGATATCTTGACGTTCATTATAGGTTTCTATATCAAAACCCAGTTTTTTTGGAGAAACAGTTTTAAGCAGTTGCCGAGCACCTTTAACTTTATCTTGGGTATCTACCAGCAGTAAAATGTCTGGTTCTGGGTAGGGTGCGTAATCTTTGAAGGGGTCAATGGGGGCTTCTTTTTTAGGCATTACCAGCGTTCTCCTTTAGATAAGCGGGACTCCATCTCGTCAATAGTAGCCGGGGGTTTCAGGTGAGATGGTCCTTTCCAGATCCACCACTTTTTCTCAGAGCTAATTAGCTTGGTGTCGTACAGACTGAGGATCTGTACCCAACTATTACCAAAATGGTCGTAACCTTTGACTGCGTAAGATGGACAACGACTTGCTGCCATATCTGCTACAAATCTGGGCCCCACACGATTCCAAGAGGGCTGCTTGCCTTTCCACGTAAGCGAACAGCTGGGCCAGGGTAATTCTTCTTTATCGTACAACCGGCAACAAGGCCCTAGGACTTCATAAACAAAAGAACCTCCAAAGGAACGAATGAATTTACCGGAATGTAGAGGATGGCTCATTCAATCTTCAGCATTAGTGCTCAGACTACGGGCATCAATAATACGCCCATCAGGGAAAAGGACCGTTGCCTCAATAACATAATCTTCGTGCTCTTGCATGAATTCAATGAATTCATACACATCCTCATCCTCGGGATATAGCATCTCCATAACTTGATTAGCATCTTCTGAGAAATATTCAGAAGCGTCTTGATCAAAGGTGACCCTGGCTAAGAACCCTGAGGTCATGCGGGTTTTGGCGGGCATGGGAGATTGCGTAGGCTTCTTCAGTATAGCAGGTAACCTGGCCAGTCAAGTCACATAGGGCCAACAGGGCTCCACATCCGTAAGGTACGCTTCAGGATCAGCCGGATGAGTCTCGGCATAAGATCGGAATAACTTTTTCATTTCATCCCATGAAACTCGACATTTTACAGCGGCCGTTGGTACATTCAATTTACCAGCAGCAAGCATGCTGCAAACTTCATTGCAGTCCATTTACTAGAGTAAATATTTAATGTTACCGATTAATATCAGCCGTAGTTCCTTGGGTATCTTTCTGTTGATTTTGAGCGGCTAATTGCTCAGCAGCAATAGGATCCTTGGGTGCCGCAGGGGGTTCAATAGGTTGCTTTTCGGCTTCGTCTTCCTTGATGCGTTCCAGTTCTGCTTCGATCCGCACATCAGGATCCAGAACACCCCCTCGACGCAGTTCCTCAAGAATAGTCTGGCGACTAAGCAGACCTTCTCGATAAAGATTAACCAGTTGAGCCATACCAGAAGGATCAATAGGCTTATTGATTAAGCTGTCGTTCATAGCTAAGCCACTTTCAGGATTAATACTAGACTGCTCGCCTGCAAATAAAGCCCAGAGACGCATAATAGTATTAAAAGCACTGACTTTAGTACGAATCATGCCAGACACCTGTGCGGCTACTTGAGAAGCCCGCAGGGAAGCCTCTGTGGCAGTTTTGATACTAGAACCATACAGGAAGTTCAAGCTGGAGCGGTCCATTAGGGCTTCAATGTGCTCGATTTCTTTCTGATGCTGCAGGAGAGACTGGCCCGTAGGTTCAGCGAACTTAAAGTCGCCATCCGTATCTAGATCAACAGCAGTGTTCGGACCAAGCACCAGGGGTGGCATCTGACCATCAGAGCCGGCTACAGCCCCCTTCCGCACCGGCACTGGCATCGCACACTTGTGGAGCAGCTCAGTGAGGTCTGAGCGCATCTGGAAGTGCTGTAAGGTCATCGATGCCAGACCCTGCATCGGGAGATCTGAGACAGCAAAGTTGGTGTTGTTTGCGCCATACCACACCAGGGGCACATATTGAACGCTGGTACGCACTTGCTCTACTTTTTTATTACGCCACCCTTTTTCAGTTTTCTCAACGGTGTAGGTGGTTACTAGGCCAGGTTCAAGAACATGGTACACCGGCTCAATTTTAGAGCCAAAGCTGTTAGGAATACGAACTGGCTTATACTGACGTACAGTGGCTTGAGTTACTCGTTGACGACCTTTGATGTACTCTACTTGCCAATTGATGACATCCGCACGATCAATTTGTAACACATAAGGAGTACGGCCATCTCGTTGTTGGTCAAGAAAACTCTCACTGCCATCGGACGGTAGCATATCCACCATGATATATACGCCGCCATCCCGAAGAACCTTTTCATCGCAACGACCTAAGAAGGATTGGATGCTGGAGCCGTGGAGGTCTACGTTATCTTGACTTGATTCCATGCTGGGCGGGACATCTATAAGTTCAAAGCGCCCTAACAGACCGGCATACCCACGAATCGCGTCCCTAAAAATAGGAACATATGTAGCTCTATGTAAGCGTTCTTTGTACGCCATTGATGGTTCGCCAGGTTCTTTGTGTAGATATTTTTCTTTAAGAGTTATATCTTCAGCCCCTAAGCCATTCAAGCCGGCCCAACAGTCATAGGCAATCTCCAGATCAGGGAGAATCCGCACCAACTCAGGCCTATGGTACGAGACTAAAGAAGGATCGTTTATAGGATGGCTGATAGGGAGCATTTTATGACAAAAAATAACTTGAAACTCTAGCATCTAGAGTCTATTTAGGATACCACAAGAAAAGGGCCTTTCGGCCCATTTAAGGTATACTATCTAATTACCCTTTTGATGGGGTTGTAGTATCGTCGTTGTTGTACCGTCCTGTGACCGAGTAAGGACGAAGAGGCACATCATCAAGATGACAAAAACGTAATTGAGCCATCTTCATACCGGCTTTCATTTGCAAGGAATTGAATTGGTTGTTGTTACGCAGCTCCAGCGTCACTCGACCGCTAAATCCAGGATCAATGTACCCTGCAAGTGCGTGCTCCCAACCTTCTCTTGCCCGGCTACTTTTAAGATAAAGAATAGCCTCTAAATAAGTAGGGACGCGAATTAATTCTTCCGTACAAGCCAGAACAAACTGACCAGGCAGCAATTCATAGGTTGTTTTGCTGATGTCAAATTCAATCCAACGATCTCCCCTAAGACCTACAGCTCCTTCAAATCGAAAATCGGAGGAGTAATACCTAGGTTTTTCAACAAGAAGGCAAGATCCCAGAGTTACATCATAGGAAGCAGGGTTCTGTTGCTCTGATTCATAGGGCTCAATCAAACCCGCAGAGCGTGCCAGATGTCGGATTTGGTGGTCAACAAGAGTGCTCATAATAAAAAATGTATGAAAGAAGGGGGAGGGATCCCCCTATTGTATCAGGCCTTGCCTTCTTGCTGATCCTGTTCGGCCTTAGCCAAGCAGGCAGCAGAGGTACAGGCTGCTTCAGTAGTCAGTTCATAGTCAGCCCGGTCGTACTTAGCCAGCACACCCAGGAAGCCAAGTTCCTCATCTTCAGGCAGACGCCAGGCTTCTACGGCAGCTTGCAGTTCTTCGTACTTCTCTTTAGAGATGGGTTCAAAAGGAAGACGCGGGAACGTAGCATTAGCATCAAAGCGAGCAAGAAGTGCCGCAGAGATATAACCTTTGCCCATATGTTCATGGATCAATGTGCCCAGGGTTTCAATTTCATTCTCTCGGAATTCAATGGTTGCCGAGGTGTTGTGATCTGTGTAGAACGTCTGGACTTGATGATACAAGCCAAACTGGGCAGCTGCGGAGAGTTGACTTAGATCAAAGGTATCACACCCCGGAAGATTAGCCCAAGACACCTCAGTAGGAATCTCTGCCAGCACTTCATGCACGCGGGGATCATCGATATCATCGAGCAGATTACCCTGTTCATCACGGGCGCTCTGAGCAGGAATAATATTGTAACCCCAATCCCGCAGGGCAGAAACCAGAGGATCTTGACGACCAAAGGTGATGCGTCGGATAAAGCGCTGGGCTTTCGGGGGATGCCAGCCACTGGAGGCCCCCGTCAGAAGGCTCTTGGTGCCCGCTGGTTGCACCGTAGTGATGCGGTTGGGCAGTCGGATACCGTGCTCGGTGCAATAGGCCTCTACGGCTTCATGAGCAGCCACTCGCCAGATATTCAGAAAACGAGCTTCTTGTGCCTCAAAATACACCCCTTGATCGGATTTTGGCCGATCTTCCATCATCCACTGTAGCCACTCGGCTCCAAAGGCATGAACAAAGAAGTCAAAGAGGCCCGTGAAGCTGACGCCCACAATAGGGTCAATGCTACGAGAATATTGGTAACGCTCGTAGATAAACTCGTGCTGCAACAGAGCAGCCACTTGAATACCCGCAGCTCGGAAGGCTTTAATTTGGGCTTCAGTGTCTTTGGGATCAATAGTGTTCAGATGGACTTCTGCCAGGTTGCAGTGGAAATCCCGACCCACAATTTCCCCGCAAGGATTAAGACCATAGCGGGTCATACGATGTTCAAGTTCGCGGTTGTCTAAAGTAATACCCTTAGACTTGGCCACATCTTTCAGATACAACAGCGCCTTCTGTCGGCCGCTCTCCTCATAAATACTAAGGAAACGATCGCGGGTCGGCTGGTTATCCAACAGATCTACGTTGGCACGGGCTACTGCTTCAGGTACATACTGAACAGCCCCTTCACCACTATAAAACTGTTTGCGCACAGATTCAATAACCTCTTCAAGAGGAGGTTTTTTGTGGTAGCAGATCGTATGGTTTGCCATACGAAGGGCTTCTTTCTCAGGGTCTACACGCCAGTTACCGTTTTCATCTTGACTATAAAGGCCTTCTTTAGCATGGATTGCCTCTACATCGGTCTGAGAGAATTGGCGCATCCCTGCGCTACGGCGAATATTACCTGCTACAACACAAGCGGCTGCTTCATCAATCAGCAGGCATGCTTCGACACTAGTAAGTTTACGCCCATTTGCTTTAGTCAGGATGTTTGCGACCTTAACAAACATCTCCTGGAGTTTGATAGGATTTGCAGTACCCCCAAAACCTTTGAGTTTAGAACCACTAGGGCGGACGTTAGAGAGATCCAGCACTAGGCGCACAGTATCTTCAGGGAACTCTTGCTCACTGAAGGCTGCATTAATAATACCTTGATATGCGTCTACCCAGCCTTTTCGACTATCACCAACTTGCAGGATGGCATAATCTCCCTTGTCAATGACATTGGTGTAAGGATTACCTTCTTTTTCACCGACAGGAATGATCTCAATGAACTCAATCTTATTCCGAAGCACAGGCAGTTTAGCCAGGCTATAGTCCTCCAGAACGGCGCCAGTACCAGAGCCCACCATAGCCAGATCCATCAGCAGACCAAAGGCTTGAATATCAGAGATATCCGTAGAGGTGCAGTTATAGTAGCCGGAGAAGTTCTTTTGTTCTTGACTCCACGCACTTCCTGCAACCCAGAAAGAACGTCCACTAGGGAATGTATGCTGGGCCAGTGCTTGCTCTTTAATGAGCTTGCTGTCTTTTTTATTCAGCTTACCTACCTTCGTGATATCGTTGACCGTCCGAAGCATAGCTTCTTTGAACGATTCGCGCTGACCATTGGACTTTCGGCGACTGTAGGTACGATAAAAAACAGGGTTTGCAGAAGGGGCAGTAGCCTTAAACTCAGAACTCATAAAAATTTTTCGGGTAAAAATAGTGTGCCGATTAATTGTCTTTTGGGAGTACTATCATAGCCAGGATTAACAGGATTAAAATAGTAGTACCCATATGCCTTCAGCGGCCCTGACCACGATAGGGTTTGCTGCTTTTAAAAGAACCTTTTTTGCGGTTGCTATTGCCTTGAGATTGTTGCTTACGACGACGACCGAAGATGTGACCGTCCCGATGCAGATTCTTTTTGTTGGTTTTGGAAGAGAACATCAGTCGAATGGTTTAAAGGGATTGCGCTTGAGTCGGTAAGCTGTGTAAGCTTTGACTAGGTACATTCTAACTAGAGCTGGTAATAATTTTAAATACCTGAGACAAAATGTAATAATGTCATCCAGGTAACCAATGGCTCTAAAGAAAGATTCAACATCTACAATGATCCACCCAAGACAAAAGCAGACGAAATAGGCAGCTATTATAGAGGTGGTCATATTTCTAATTAGCCAAGTTTACCTTCTCTGTAAAGATCGTACACTTCCTTACACCCCCCAATATACTTGGGTCCAAAGTAAACTTGAGGGAAAGTGTGCAAGTCTCCTGGCAGATCTTGAGCGTCTACACAGAAAACCTCAGTGTACGTAATCCTAAGGCGGTTAAATAATTGTTTAACCCTAGAACAGAATACACAATTTGGGATGGTGTAAACGCAGACGCTAGCAGGGTAGCTCATACCAGTTTGACAACAGTGGCAGGGGTCTGGGGTTTGGTAGTGCTGCGGGCATCGTGGGCCTGCAACTCGTCAATAATAGCATAGCCAGGCACGTTGGTGGTGTCCTGCAGGTCCAGCTTGATGCCGTCCAGGCCCTGGGTGGTTACAATATGTAAATTTTGAGCAGCTTTAGAGGCAAAGTTAAGACCTTCACTACTATAGGCATTAGAGCCTGCAAGTGAAGCATTACGGCTAACAAAATCACCAATGAGGGTGCTGTGGATGTGACCGCAGAGAATATGTGTTACCTGCTGGCCAGCTATGGCGCTGTGCTTACCGATTACAGCCTGGATGGTCTTCTGGTCGTGGGCAGCAATTTGATGCCCGTGGAGCACCAGGAATACCTCGGAGTGTATCTGGAATAAAGCCTCATTGCCCTGTAGGGCATGGCAGCGAATCCCTTCTTCAGGATTATGCACCAAGGAGGACAGCATCCAATAGATACTAGCATCGTAACTATCCGTTACTGCAGGGTCCCCCCAGGACAACTCCTGTTTAGCACGGCCTTCATTACCAGTAATACCAAAGGTATCTACATCAAAATCGGCCTGGAGGTCTTGGATAAGTTGCCGCAGGAGGTGAACGGCTAAAACTACTGCCCTAGCGCGGTTAGTAGCCATACTAAGGACTTCATCAATGCGACGATCGCTATTGATTAGGTCGCCCCCAAAGACCACTACAATGCGCTCACAATTGTGTGCCCTGGCGTACAATTTAGTTTTTTGGGCAAGCAATTGCAGACGCTTAGCGGCTACTTTAAAGTCATATTTATTAGACGGCAGATCAATTAACTCATTGAAATGCAGATCGCTAAGATGCAGGACAGCAACTGGGGCTTCTGTGTCCCACTGTTCCCAGCTAGAATAATCAAGAGTTAATTCTGTTTTGTACTCCTCAAGCGTTGCTAATATTTCAAGCTGAAGGGTTTCAATTGCAGTACACGCCCTAGCATGATTACGCCATGCTTTGCGCTCAATTCGATTTGTATCTGCCTGTTGCTGGTGTTTGCGGGCTAGGGTAACATTGCTGCTAACTAACTCTTCTTCGTCAATATACCCGGTGTCATTATTAATGTGTTCAATTTCTATCTTTACTAATTTACGCAGCCATTCTGTTTTAGGGAGGTGTGGGTGCTCCTCACGCAGCGCCTCGGCTACGGCTGTATAGCTATTGGTAAGTTCGTACAGCTCTTGGCACTGACTTTTGAGATGGCTTATCGCGGTGAAATTCATTGAAAGGTCAGTAACCCTATCATTCTATCAATCCTCTAGTTCCCATGTGCTAAAGTCTGGCTCAGGACAGTCGGTAATTTTTAATATTCTATCCAAAGTTTTTACGGCATCTACTGGGTATTTATTAGTCTCAGATAGTAAGAAGCCTTGCAGTTTTTCTTGCTGTGTTTCTGTTAATTCTTTTAAAACACCTTCCGCTTGTTTGATATATTGCTGCGTCATATCGATGTCTGGAATTTCAATATCAATAGTTGGAGCCCCTTGCTCTTTTAGCTCTAAAGGGGGACCGCTGCAAGTTACTCTAGTTTCTAACCATTCACTAAGGTCTATACCTAAAGCTTCTGCAATAGCATAGTCAGAATGTCCTTTGTAAATTAACTTGCGACCTTTTAACCAATTCTCGCGCATTTTATGGCTAAGGCGCAATAGATATGTCCTATCTCTGATGTAATGTAATATAGCACCTCTGGTGTAAGGTACTGCAATAGAGCTGAATTTCATAGATTGTCCCGTATGTTCATTAATTAGCTCTGGATCGTATTTGTACGCTGCTTGACACAAGCCTTCAAAGGCCACAGACTCTAGGGTTCTGTAATCTATTTCTGTACGTCGCTGGTAACGCCAAGCTTCCCGCCGTGCTAGGTTTAAATTATCAACTACGAGTTGTTGTTGCTCAGCATTAAGTTTAAATTTGGCTGCTGATCTTGCCATTAAACAGTAATAAAGATCCCATAGTAATCATTCTACCAAATACTGAGCTTTTTTGCTTAATATAGGCCGAGCTTGACGGCCCCATTCAACTGTAGTTAATTGAGGCGCTCGTTTCTGGCTACAGTAATTAATAGCCATCGATAGAGCGTCTACCATGTCATCATTTTTACTGGCAGGGAATAAACTGAATTCATTAATAAATGATTCTAACCAAAGAGCCGATTGTGGTAGATATACATTCCCTGCCTCCACTGTAGGGATAATGCCAGAAGCCCTTGCGACTTTGCTTTTACCGTGAGGATTGTAACCTATGATGCCAGGTATCTTTTTACGCATCATCTGGAATACGGCAAAACCACTAGCAGCTAATTCAATTAAGCACCCGCTAGGTTTATATCGTTTGTATAAACGAGAAATCATAGTCATAGTCCCTACGATATCTAGTTTTTCTCGGACAATTTCCAATACATAGAAGCTGTTGCCGGCCTGGCCCACAACTGCCCCCACAACATAGTCGCTATGTTTGGATTCAGTGAAAGTACAGTCAACACTTACAATTAGGCGTTCAAAATCAGGTAGATCATCATCCACTCCGTAATACTGCCACCAGGAGGGATCAAATAAGTTACCACCTTCAGGTGCTGGGCGCTGCTGGTACAGCGATGCAAAGTCCCGACTACCTACGGCTTCTCTGATGCGCACCAGGGCCTTTTCATCGTACCGCTGAGGGCATAGGGCTTGGCCTATCTCTTCGCGCCAGTCAGGTACCACATAGCAATGCTGTGGTAGTGGTGGTCGGTCCCCAGGATCTTCATAGATGGCAGGCAGATCGATGATCGTCCAGTTCTCACGGGCTTCTTCAGAAACATTCATCTCCTGCTCCAGAGAGCGCCCAATTAGGTCGTTTTCTGCCCACCTAGTTTGCAGCATCACAATTGCTCCAATTTCAGGCTCTAGACGGGTGTACAGCGCAGAGGTGTACCAATCCCATAGTCGCTGATTGATTAGAGGGCTTTCAGCTTCTGTACGGTCTTTGGTGGTGTCATCCAGAATAAGTAAATGACCTGAACGGCCAGTAACTGTACCACCTGTACCTGTTGCCCAGCAACTACCACCTTGCTCTGTTTTCCATAGCGTAACAGCCTGAGCATAAGGATCCAGCTGACCCCCAGCTGATCGAAACATCTCTCGGGCTTCTCGGTTAAAACTTTGAGCCAGTTCCGCAGAGTATGAGGTGATACCAATGTTGCGCTCTGGATGAGCTAATAGGTATGCTGCAGGGAATAATTTAGAACTTAATAAACTCTTGCCGTGCCGAGGTGGAAGCTGAATAATTAGGCGATTATTTTTACCATCAATAACTTTCTGTAGTTCTTTGATTAAGGTAGCATGTAACCTAAAAAATTTATAATTAGGGTAGACTTTTTTGATTACTTCATGCAACCGCAGGGTTTTACCTTCCCCACTGGCTTTAACCTTTTTTAGTTGCCGGGCTAATTCAAGTTCTCCACCAGCCCTAACCAGGACTTCACTAGACTTTTTATATGCCATTATTCGTCAAGCTCAAATTCAAAGACACCATCTTCATCTATATGTGGGTCTAGAGCATCTTGTTCTTTTTGTCTTTCTGCATTTTGCAGTTCAATTTCAACCACTTCCATCAGCTGGTCAACTCCAATAGCGCTTGCCCATGCTTGACGACCTTGTTCAGAGATATTAGCAGTAGCTCGCAGCAAGCCGGCTACTAAGTTCATGGGAATTTCCTCTCCCATATCTTCAGCACGTTTAATGCGCTGTGCTAAAATAGCTGTAAGATCTTGAGACACCGACATCATGTCTTTTGCTTGACGTTCGGCTGCGTCTCGATACTCTTGAATGGCCTCTCGATGCCGTTTTCGTTGAATACTTGTGGAGTCTTTATGGGCTAGTTGAATCTGCGTTTTGTCCCAAGCAGCCGCACGTTCTTCCCAATTATAAAGTTTAGACCACCGAAACACCGTCGAAGGTACCATATCCAGCAGTTCAGCTAATTTGGTGGCATTCCTTGGTTTGGGCATGCGCAAATATTGCTGAAAAGCAGCATACTGGTCACTGCTTTCATGCCGTGACCATTTATCTTTCATACGATAACCTTGTTTGAAATCGTAGATGCGCTTTTCAGATCTTGCCAATGTTCCTTATTTCAGTGGTCTAGTGTACCAGATTAACTACGGCATTTGCCGCATTTTTCTATAGTATAGCCAATGACCTTGGCATACATTTTATTCATTACAGTTTTTGCTCCACAGTTATTACACACTACATCTACAACGTCATCTTTAAACTCTTTGACTAATTTTTTCTTTTGGTCTTCTACTTCCTTTGGAATCTCAAATGACATGATAGTAGGTAGTAAAAAACCTCTCTAGGTTTCCAGAGAGGTCAGGACGTGATCAGAAACAAGCTTCAGCTATGCTAGGTAGCTGTTCTGAGAAGATCTCTTTAGCTGATTCTGCAATCAGACGATGCTCCAATTGAGTCTCGACACCAGCGCGAATTTGAATGTAATGGATCCAGCTACGGATGGAGCCGGCCATATACAAACGGGTCGGGGTACCCAGGGGCAATACACTACGAGCACACTCTTTAGCTACACCGAGAGCGATGCAGTCTTTATAGACCATCTCTGCTTGGCTGTACAACCAATCAATTCGATCCTCCAGATAAGTAACCTGTTCTTCAGGCAGATCGTCATGGCTAGCTTGCTTGTTTTTAGGGTCCTGGCGCCGCAGATGTGGCATGCGGATCGGCTCAAGCTCAGATACAATGCTGTAACGCTGGCTGAACTCTTGGAAGCTAAAAGAACGATGCCGCAGGATCTGGGCAGCAATAGCCCTAGTGGTATTGATCTCCAGCACCATATGCGCCATTTCAAATGGCGACCAATGCTTGTGTTTGATCAGATATTGAAGCAGCCTGGGGGCTGTCTCTTTATTCTTTTGATTAGATGGATTACTGACTCGCGCCATGTAGACAATCATATTTTCTGCATCAGGTGTGATACAGACCAGTTTAGCGGAGTGCTGTTCTTGGATCATAAATCAGAAAAGAGGTGGTTCAGGCTGTTCTGCTGCAGGTACTGGTGAACGGTACCACTCCGGCAGATTCATCTGGTTCATGGTCGGGGGAGGTCCCGGCCATTCATCCGTCAGTATACACTGTTTCAAGGTCCTCAAGGCAAACTCACACTGCCGTTCCCCTTCGGCAGCCATATCAGGTGTTGGAGTGAAATAGTCAATGCAATTAGGGGCATCTCGTTCAACCCCTACAAAGATAAACTCTGCAGGTTTTCCAAAAGCTATGGAGGCTGCTTTGGAGTAATAAGCTGCTTGAAACAGGTAATTCAGATAAATTACTTTATCCAGAAACTTACGAGGATTAACTGAATCAGTAGTCTTCAGATCCAACACAAGTACCTTATCCGGCAACTCAATAACTCGATCAAGTCGAGCCTTACAATCCATCTCGCACCATTCCCAGTAAATGGAAATTTCAGAGAAACGCTTTAGCTCTGCTTGACGCTCTGGGGCAAACCACTCCAGTTGTTGCAAGGCTTTTACCATGCCATTTAACTGTAGAACTTGCTCACCGTTGAGCACAGTCAGGCCCTTGCTTTTTTGTTCGGCTGCCCATTCTTTACCCGCTTTGGTGTTCAGGTTAAGGCCATCAGGACGCATGACATAATTTGCCTCAAATACATCCTGACCTTCTAAAACAGCGCAATGTAGAGCACTGCCCAGAGTCATATTAGGAGTCACAGCAAAGCGACGCTGTTGCGCTGCTTTATAATGCGCAGGGCTAATCAGTATCGACTTGAGATGGGATTGCGCAATGCCTGGATCTTTCCTATAGGCATTGTCTGGTTGGCTCCAGGCGATACTGTATGATTTGCGCATTGTTGTGCTCTTGGTATGACTCAATATATCAACTGCCTAGACCTGATTTTAGATGTTCATTAATTACCCATTTAGTGGCGGAGCGTTGCCGTTGGTAGGCCTCTAGAAGTAATTTGGCTATTTGTTTTACCTGATTAAGATCCTCGCATTTGTCAATAATTTGAGTGTACTTAGCGACCTCAAACTGCTGATTAAGTGAGAGGTCAAAAAGTTCAGATTCAAATGTCATTAGTAAGCTCCGTAATTTTAATCAGCCATTTGGACTGATCTTTTTTTGCTTTGTGCCAAACGACACTGATTTCTGGGATGATGCTAACCCTATCATCGGTCCAAAGAATGCCATTAGCAGCATCCATCAAGGCTCCGATCATATTATCAGCATCTACCCTACCTTCGCCCCAGCACTCGATTTCTAAGCGCATAGGTCCTTCTAGGGGAGGGTGGTCCCATTGTTCTCTGATTAGGATACGCATTTTTCTTTGTTTTTCTTTATAAGCAGGGGGCATAAATGCTCCTCTGGGGCCCATACGAGGTCTTGCTTTAGAAAATAAAGGCATGTGTATCTCTAAACAGTAGCTCAAGATTTAACTAATCATTTCTATCATTTTAACAGCAGCGGCTTCAGGTGTTTGAGCATATGCCCAGAGTTCCATGTCTCGCATAGTAATAAGAGAGTTTCGTGCTAAAGTCCTAGATACACTAGATAATACATCTCTCCATATTGGTCCGACTACAATAATAGGTCGATGTAACTTATAAGTTTGTTTTAGGTGAATAACGGTAAGAATTTTCTGCAGCGTGCCACACCCTCCTGGTAAGGCAATATAACCATGATTTTGGCCTGGGATGCTCAAAGGGACAACAATCTCAGACCCTGGTTTCACAGAGTCTGCTCCTTCAATAATGGCTCTACTGATACCTATTTCACCTCCTGGGGTGGCTAGAGTGTAATCTTGTTCTACCAGAGACGCTGCTGCCTTTACAGTTCTGGTGTATAGGGTATCTCTAGAGTTAACTTTAGAGGAGCCAAAAATAGCAATTTGTTTAGTCACTTTGAATCCCACTCAGCTTGACCGATAAAGTCAATAGTATCAGGTTCTTGTACAGGGCATACAACATTAAAGCCGTACACTAATTGATCTAAGGTAGAAGAACCCTCGCTGTAAGGGTCTAGGATGGGCGCTGAGTTGCGATTGGTTGCAATCTTCAACAGAATCAAGTAGCCGATAAGATCATTAATCACATCCTCATCAGAAGCCAGCAGGCCTGCTCCTTTACTGATACGGCTTAATTTGTCGTCAATTCGTACCAGGATTTGATCTACTGCAGATGCCTTACTAAAAATTCTGGTAGGAGAAAGAGCGGAATCCCCATATTTTTTGTTTTTGTCAAGCAGGAGCTTTTTGATAGCGTCGCAAGCGTTTGCGATTTCAATTTGGGTGTTGCTCATTTTACGAGGCTGGAGATGAGGGCGCAGATAACGATTGATTGAAACAGGCTAATAGTAATAGGAAGACCAAGCCATCCGATGACTACTAGGAGAACCCACCCCTGGAAAGCTAGTATAGCCAGATTGCCTAGAACTACTCCAATGGTATGGTAAAGTTCTTGTGCTGCTTCTTGGGGATTAGATGAAGGCATAATCAGAAAGGTGAGATAAAGGAATGAACTCCAGCGGCTTTAAGAAGGTGCAAAGGAGCTTGAGCATTAAGTTCGGCTACCTTTGTGATCCAAAAACCTAGGCCTTGGTTCTCATTAGCAACCCACATATCTTTTTCTTCATTATAACGCAGTAATTTATTAGCTACAAATTCTCCTAGGACTTCATCTACGATAAGCTCTACTCTAGTAGAGTCCAGGTAATCACCAGCTAGGGCGCTCCAGGCGCCTTCCTTGAGGTCTGCTATGGGGCAATGGGGTACTAGGGCAGCAAGCAGCTCAGGGCGGCGTACAGCGCCTCTATGGAGGGCTATAGCCACTACATAGGGACGGACGTGGGCATGAGTAAGCAGGGGTAGCTCATCGAGCAGGGGGCCGATGGTACCAGGCGCAAGCTCAGACTGTTGTAGATCCATAGGGGAATAAAAAAGCCCCATAAAGAGGCTTTGGTTTACTTACATTTTATAAAATCAGAAGGGAACTTCTTCATCATCGCCTGCGGCTCCCTTGCCTTTCGGCGGATAGGTCAGCCGTGCATTCTTCACCTCGTAGTACAGTTTATCCTTGTACTCACGTTGCACCAGTTGACCAGACACAGAGATGAAAGAACCTTGATTCAGACGATCAGCTGCAATCTCAGCAGCTTTACCAACGACTTCAACTTGGTAAAATTGACCTCGCTTCTCTTCACCTTGACGAGTAGGAACGTATTCCAGATCGGCAACTGAGAAATTAGCAAAAGTCAGACCACCATCGGTTTTGCGGGTGGAAACTGCCGAACCGTTACGCGAACCGCAGACGGTACCAGACAGAGTAATTTGAGCCATAATTTGCGCGAAAAGTGATTGAAATTAAAGAAGGGCGATGGGCCCTAGATCAGTATACCAAAGGAAACCCTAGAGTGCTAGGGCATCCCCAAGTCGGATACGATCGCCTGTTGGGCCAGTAACAATGCGATCAAGACTATCCATGTTCAGAAAACGCACAGCATCTTCAATGCGGTCTTTTTGTTTTTTGACATTATTACCACTGAACAGGGAACACATTATGGGTTCAGGGATATGCACCAGGGTTTGGTTGTCGTAATGATAACGACCCAAATAGCTGTTAATCCATCGGTACGCATAGGTAGAGAATTTGTACCCTTTATCAGGATCAAATTTTTCTATGGCTCGGATCAAACCTAGCATCCCTTGTTGTAGGTAATCGTTTAAACGATCATCATTGAGCCTCAGGCCTTGGCGTCTACGAAAGAATCCCAAAGTCAGATGGACCACCATTTTAGTGTTGCACTTAACCATCTTCTCCAGGGCTTTTTTCTTAGCCTTGGACTCCATTGCATTATTTTGAATAATGCTAGTGAGTTTAATTACTTCTTCAGGATCTAGTACAGAATGTTGACCAGTGACGTTCAACCATTCTTTGACTACATCGCGGCTCATAGGGATCAGTGCTGGTCGTGGATAATGATAGCATCTCCCAGTTCAGCCTGCAACTGCACGGCTTGTTTATGAGTGAGACGCTTGTGTCTAATGCGGGTGTTCATATCCCACACATCCCAGTAATTAATCTCAGTTGATTGACCATTAAAAGCTTTGTGGGCTTTACGCATTGCGTATTGTTCTTTGGTCATTAATCTAAAGGAGCGAGGTACGTAACAAAAGCTGAAGCAAAACGCTGTGTATCAATGGCACAACACTCGTTACAGACGCTGCGACCGTCTTCTAGCTCCCAGCCGTAGGGCGGGTGGCTGTCGATGGTCAGCGGGCAGCCGCAGTCTGCGCAGATGAGGATTGGGTCAGGCATAAAGGTCGAGGACTCTATGAGTGGAGCTGGACATAGATCCAGACCCCGCCAACCAGTAGAAAGCTGAGGCTCAGACCGATGACAACGCTATCGGTAAATGCCGGGTATTTCATGTAGTTCTGTTCAGTTATTTTTCTTTTTCTCAGCAATTTGATACTTTAAAGCTCCCAGTACTCGATGGGTCTGTATCTGTTCAAAAACCCCACCAAGGCTAAGATTCTTACCTTTGTACTCATCAATGCCATCAGGCCCATCCCACATTTTCCAATTATAAAAATGGTCTGAGTGGTCGAATGAAATTTCGATCCTCATAATACTTACAAATTTGAGAATTTAGTAAGCCATACTGTCATTATGGCTATGCCAGTTAACCAACTGACTACTAAGTAAACAATAGGCGGAGCATCTTTCATAATTGGACTGGGCGCGAAAGTTGCCGGTGGTGGCTGGCTTTATAGTCAATGTACTCCATAGATTTTTCTATGAAATGCTTACGGTCATCTTTCCACCAATATTCTTGATGGTACATATCATCCAGAATAGTAAGGTGTTTCAGACGTTGCGTTTCAGTGGCCCAGTCAATTGCCTGCTCAATCAGGCTATGGAAAAAGTCATCAGTCAAACTAGCCCTAAGGCGCCATTCGTCCAGACGTTCAGGACTAACATGCAATTTAGACATTGTTATCACGTTTTAGGTACGGCTCTAGAAAAGATTCATCTAGGATTTCTGTGAACTCAATAGCTACTAAATAAGTAGATTCACTGAAATAATCAACTCGTTTTAGGAAACCATTAAGTTTTGATTGATGCCCAAAGGCATCATTTAGAATAACCAGTACAACAATCCTACCTAGGATACTCTCAGAGATTCGGCTAATGTCGGCCACTTGAGAACGCTTCAGTAGAAACGCACAGCCTTTAGGACTGAGATCCCATAGATGACCGACGTAGTTCGTACCTTTAAGGTTTACAATAGCGTTAACAGGAAAAGGATGAGAATTAATAGCAGCCCGCTCATACTCTCTGTTGTTTTGATATTGCGTCCTTAGGTTAGCCATAACTAGGCTACAGCTCGCATTTGATCCAAACTAGCCATAGTCTCTTCTGCAGTCACCATGTCCTGCATATCAAGAGCATAAGCCAGTTGCTTACCCAGTTTACGCACACCAACATCATGATGATGTGCCAGATCGATCAAGGCACTGATGAACATATCAAGCTGAGATTGAGTCATGAAAAATGAAAGAAAACAAACAGCAGTGGATCAGCCGGCAGCAGCATTCAACGCCGCAATTTCATCGTCACTCTTAGCGTCAAGAGTCTTCAGACCCCCAGCCCAATCCCCATTTAGTTTACCTTTGACCAGATCAATAGCAAGCTCACTCAGACCACGTTTCTTTGCGGCTGCAACGAACTTGGCTTCGGTAGCACCACTGCTACGGGCACTGGTTTCTGCAGTCAGTTCAGGGCCATTGCTTGGCTGGGTGTAACCAGACTCCAGTGGCATCTTCGCCCACAGCTCATAAGCCAGGCCAAAGATAAACGCAGCAGCCATGCAGGTACCACGGCGCTGGGTGTCGGTGATGTCCCGAGCAGTCACCTTGTCATAGGGGATCGCATTGTTGCGGTGATCCATGACGGCCTGGGGCACCTCTGGGGTGACCGTACCGTCCAGATGACGGAACCGGATCAGCAGATAGGCACCCACTGGGGCACGGTGCAGGATGGTCCCTTCTGGGCTATAGACGCATTCAGCCATCCAGCTGGGGGCATTGACCCGCAGCAGGTTCATCGTCCGAGACCAGTTGATGTAACTGGCTTTGAAGCTGCCAGTGCCGATCTGTTCGACCAGATCTTTGGTGGCAACGCCAGCCAGGTTTGGAAGTTCAGTCATGGTTGTTTGGTGTACGTTGGTCATTCTAGCAGGGGAACCGCTCAGTGTCAAGATGGTTCAGTCATGGCCACCCTCCAGCGGGCGACACAGGCACCATTGCTCCATGCAATCTGGCTTACGCGGTGAGCGTGTTCCTCCTGATCCTCGCCATTGAGCGGTCGCATTCCGCTGCCTTCGTTGAACCACCAGCGCTGAAAACGCTCCTCGATTTCATCATCCGTCAGCCCATGCGGCTCGGGCAGCTGCTCCAGGGCGCGGCGGATGATGGAAGGATCGAATCCCATGCCAATTGAATAAGCATTGGCATGAATCTGCTCTAGGTGTTCCAGCGCCTGCTCCTTCAAGTTCGGCGGCTCAGGCTGGGCCAGGGCGGCCTTGGCGCGTACAAGCAGGTCGTGGTGCGCCTCATCAACAGCGTATGTGTTAAAAGCGGCGTGAAGCTCAGCGCACAGCGCACGAAAGTCGGGCATCAAAGTCCTCTCATCGGTTGGCCCCTGCGGCTCGGGCTGCACCAGCTCGGGCGGCGGGGTGATTGGGTGTTGGTCAGTCATTAAGTTTCTCCAGTGCGCGGCGGACGACATCCAAATCTCTGATGTTCCAGACTTTCTCATTGCCTTGGATCAGATCAATCAGTGCAAGGCTTTGCTCCTTCAAGCTCGGTGGCTCCGGGCGGCGAGCGGCGCGAAGACCAATCTCAGAGAGGCTGGCGCCACTCGTCAGCCACCAACTCACCTGACCACAACACGCATCTAGCTCCTGGTCGGCGCCCCATTGGGCGGCAAGTACGAAGATCTCCCGGGGACTTAGCGGTAAGTTGTCCCACTTATCCAGTAGCTCCGGCGGTGGGGTGATGGGGTGCTTGTCAGTCATAGCGTTACTCGTTACTGGGCAGACCATTTTAGACCTTGGAGCACTGCTTCTGACACTGGAATCGCGACTGAATCAGTTTGATACGTCCCAGTGTAGCCATCGGATGCTGTTTTAGTTCCTCAAGAACACTAGTCAGATCTTCATAGAAAGCATCTGCTCCAGTGGGACAATTTGGGCTTGGATCCTCAAGGTACTCCATAACGGACTCAAGCAGACGCTCTCGTCGTTGTTCCACGTATGTTTGTGGTTCTGAACTGATGGTCATTCGATCTTTGCTAGGTGGACGTTCGCTATTTGCGAATAGCGAATAGGACTGCAGGGAATTGAACCCCGTTCACACCGTTATAAGCAGTGGGCCTTAACCAATAGGCGACAGTCCCATAAGGGGTTTGCAGCATACTCATTATATCACATCAAGGAGGTCTTGCGGCGACGCCATGTGTTGGTTTGAGCATGGCAGTTAGGGCAAAGTAGCAATAGATTTTCTTTAGAATTGTCATTAGAATTACCATTAATGTGTTCTAATTCAAGGCTGATAGGCTGGTCTAACCATGTGGTTAATAAACACTTTTCGCAGTTCCATCCACGCTCTTTTGCTATGCGTTTTTTAATAGCTTCTTTGCCTCGTAGCCCTTCAAAAGGTTTAAACTCATACCCAATAGGAGTCCATGCTTTTCCTTTAAAATGTTCTGTATTTAAACCTAATCTTGCTATGTGTTTTTTTATATTATTGTAATTCCCTCCTGCTACTACTAGATCAAGTTTTTTCAGGACTTGAGCAATACTTGTGCTAGATTCAACGGCTTGTTGTATATCTAGATCAGTATAGTTTTTGTATTTTGGAGACATAGGTAGAGGCTGTGTGTTTTTGTGTTTTAGTTTACCTATTGATGCCACCGACAGGATTCGAACCTGCAAGGGCTGTGCCCGTCGCGTTTTAAGCGCGATGTGTAGACCGTTCCACCACGATGGCTTATGGGGAAGGATTTTTAAAGTCGCCCTCCCTTCGACTATCTCAGTTTATCAAGCGAAGTTGTGGACTTCTCCTTTGGATTTAATTTTGATAACACGGCGACAATCAAAGGATCGCCACTGGCCCAGCTTGATATCGCGGATGCGAACGATGTTGGGATCCTGGGTCGGATTACCCGTACCCTTGATGTCGTTGTGATCCATCAGGTTACCCGTCAATTGGCGCTCAGTGCCATCCTTCTTGATGAAATACACCGACACCAGGCTGGAGCCTGCAGCTTCCAGCACCTGACGAACATCTTCGTGAAAAGCCATGTTGAACTCCTTAGATAGATTGAATGTAGGCTTCAAAAGCATTGAATGTAGGCTTCAAAAGCCTGGGTGATGACCTCGCGGTTGGCTGGGTCTTCTCGGACTACCTTAGCACAGATCTCGCGCAGATGGATGGCGATGTGCTCTTTGGTAGCGAAGCGGATACCACCGATGGTGGGGAGTGGTTGAAATGTCATGATTTTCAAAGGCCAGCGGCGTCAAGTTGATCGGACAGGACTGAGGTTTCTTCCGCAGTGGGGCCATGCTCAATGCTGAACCAGGCCTCGCTATAATCATACCACTGGGGGTGGTCCTTGAACTCCTGCAGCATGTGCTTGATAGCAGCTTGAGCTTCGCGCTTGCTGTCGTAGCTGTTCACGAATTCGGTCGTGCCATACTCATGAGCAAATACGTTCCAGTAGGTGCGGGCCATGGGGTTTCTCCCTTTGGTACCCCCATATCATAGCCACTCAGGAGCAGCCTGGCCCTTGTTCCAGACAAACCGTTCAGGTTTCTTAACAATCTTGAAACGGATGCAGTTCCGATAGGCCTCGACCGCATCAGCCGTCTTGCATTCATCAGGCATCGCCAGGGGAGGCGTGGTAAACAGGCCACTGGGCATCCAGTCCATACAACCCATCAGTTGGCGCAGCTGAGCGGCAGCAGCATGCTCGCGGCCATACCGCTTCTCGTATTCATGACAGAGGGCCACGCCATGGCGCCAGAGCCACTGGAAATTAGCCCTGTTGTCACCGGCCCAGCGGGTGCATGGATGGTTGGCATAGCCGCCCCTATGGAGACTACCGGCTACCGTCAGCACCCCATGGCAGAGGTGGTTCCTGATGCAGGCAGACACCAACATCTGCACCGTCTCAGTAGGCATCTTGACGATGTGGGTATCCGGCAGGGCACGGGCAGCTAGGACGGGATCCTTGTCAACATAGAAAATGTTCATAGCGAACTTCTGCTGAGGACCCCTTCAGCATACGACAGCCTTACCAGGCTTCATCTGAACGGGCTTCCACCGCAATAAAAAGTAACTCTAGAGCAGGCTCATAGGTTTCTTTACCTATGGTTTCTTCAGGATGATATCGCACGTAGAAACCCCCAGTGTAGATGGTTGTTTCCATATCCCAGGATCGACTTAATAACGAAATAGCAGCATTCCTAAGCTCTTGTACTGTAGGCACTTTAAAATCAGCTGACCACCATTCCCAATCAACAGCTTCCATCATAGTATGCATCTTTTGAAAATCGAAATTTTCGATGCATGTTTGAATAGCCTTGGCCTTGTTGGCATTCACTAATTTAATGGATTAGACGTATCCTCAGTTTATCAAAAAGCGGGAGTGGGAATCGAACCCACCACCTGGAGCGTATGAGACTCCTGTGCAACCACTACACTATCCCGCAGAACGGCCCCCAGGTTTGAGCTTCCATGGATAGGCTTAGGGGGCATTATCATTATACCAATTCTGCTCGCTTTTTCTTTAGCTTTTCAACGACATCTTCGTAATACTGAATTTCTTTGTCATAGTTAGCTACTTTTTCTTTTTTAACTTGGTCCTCATATTCCTTGAAAAGCGTGTCAGAAATAACGTAAACCCGAGGACCGAAAAAATCAACGAGACTAGACATAGGAATAACCGAACTACAATTTCAGTATACAAATCTTCCAGTATCCACCAGATCGGTAAACCGGAAAATTTTTTTCTTATTGACCGAACAATTCTGGGTTTTCTTTTTTGTACCTCGCGGCTACTGACATCAGGGTCCATTCAGTTAAGTGCCCATCAAACATTTTCAGAATGTAATTCTTACTTAGTTTATGCTTGAAGTAAAGGGTAGATACAATATCTACCCAGTCTGCATAGGTCTTATCGGAAATAGGGTGCCTAGCCATCAATCCTACGTGCTAAATACTTATACGATTTAGTTCTAGCAATGCCATGCTTATTAGCAGTGACCTGATTCATTCTAACAGATTCCACACCATTCATTGCAGCTAGCACCCTACGCTCCAGTTTATTGGCAGATTCAATAGCCCCAGAATTTCTGACGATCTTAGGCAGCTCATTAGACAACAGTGCAGCCTCCGGCACCGCATACTGTGTATAGCCTTCGGGTACACCCCACCTCAGGTATTCTTCGTACAAGCCAGTTACTGAAATCGTAGTCGAAGACCATTCTTCTTCAGATTTATAGTAACCAGACTCTTCTAGGAACCTGAGGACGTGATCGGTTTCACCCCTCAGGTTTCTAAATACCGAATCAGAGTACTTTCTGGGTACACCTTTGCCATAGTCCGACTCCATGAAACCACATAGACGATCATATGCATCCAGGATCTCTAAGATGAAACCAGGGCAGATTTCATCCTTGACACGCTGTACGCCCTCAACATCACGGGCATTAGGTTTAAACCACAGTACCGCTTTGCGATGGAATTGATTATGCTTATCATAATCAGATTCGGACTTATAGACATAGGGCCAATGCACAGCCCTGAAGCGTCTAGCCATAGCATCAGTCTGGTCAATCAACAGACCTTCATTGACACTAAGCATGTGTACTGCTCTGGGATGGAAGTACACAAAGTCATCATTGTGACCCCGCGCTTTCATCTCATCGTTAGTCACACATGCCTTGAAGTCACTGAGATGATTCAGCTTCTTCGTGGTAGGTGTTTCAGATGGCAGGTTAAACCTAGAGTGCTGTAGTGGCAGTAACGCCAGCGTACCATTGTTCTGGTTAGGATCACTTGCTTTGGCTAGATCTGCCAGGTCGATACGACTAACAAGTGACTTACCAAAGATATACTGCACCAGATTGATGCAAACATCCTTACCATTACCACCCTTACCAAAGTTGATCAAAGCAACAGGCATCAGATGCTGTTGGGCTTCTGCGTTGTTAATACCCTGGGCAACAACTCTTAGCCAGATCTCACGAGCTTCTTCATTCTCCAGGCCCTCTAGCACCTGGCGGGCATAGGTACGATCCGCATTAGGATCATACTTACATGCAGGCGCATCCAGAAACACCATATCTAGTGTCTCAGGTGAGAAATGAGGGTATAGAATGCGCTTACCACCCTTCACATGCAGCACACCGTTGGTGAAATTGATATAACCATCAGGTGCTACACGCGCAGGACGTGCAGTAAACTGTTGCAGCGATTTAATAATCTGGTCAACAGCACCAAACTTCTTGGGATAGTTGTCATAGATGAATTGGCTAACCATATTAGTCAACTCATGCTTAGGCAACTCATCGTAATGGAAATTACCATTGCGACGCCAATAGGTGCGCCCCATGATGGTAAGCACATCACGGGAATTATCGTCATTCAGATCAAATAGATCGTCAATGACAATAGCAGCCAGGGACTGATCATCCTTACCGGCTACTTCTTTCCAGGGTTTAGGATCCCAACCACAACTACGTGCAAACCGGATTGTAGAGCCAATATTCTGACGCTTCTGTAGCGCAGCACGCAACAGGCTAATGCGCCATGCACCAAAGGTCCCATCCTCTAGTTTGTGGCTATCAGAGGCCCATGTATAGGCCTTTTCAATCAGAGCCACCATATCGGCATCGCTCTTGTTCTTGAAGTGGCTAAACACACCAAACAAGAACTTTTCCTGGAGCTGGTTAGGCACATAACCACCTTCAGATGCAATCCCATGCACATCAGAGATCTTCTTCAGCATCTCTACAACACAGGCTTCTTGCTCCTGAGCAGCCAACAGATCAAACCAGCGACTAGCACCAGTCTTATCTCCTACAGGAATCTCCTGGGGCTGTACAGCAAGTTGCTGCAATGTAGCCGGGGAGGTGGCGGGCTTATTTTTTTCTTCGTAGTCACCCAACGCTTCCAGGAACTGATCTAGCGTATACCGTTTGACAATGACATTGAAGTCGCTGTCGATATCTTTTTCGGCCGCTAGAACTTTCGTGGAAGTACCACCAGAGACGTGTTCTGCACCAGGCAGACGCATCACCTGATCAAGGGATTTGATGCTGAGATCAGCCTGAAAAACCGACACAAATCGGCTCTGGATCTTCTCCCATTCATCAGGATCAATGTCCTGATCAATGAACCAGTACTGGTGAATGGATTTACCACCAGAATCGATGCGGATACTGGGGGTAGGGAAGCCCGACTGGTCGATACGTTCCAGTTGTTCTTCCTTGGAGATGTCATCCCATTCAATGACAAAACAATCCATCTTCCCGCCGTGCTGACGGATGCTGTCCTTGGAACGGCTGATGCGCCCAATAGGAAGCTGGTCAAACTTCGCAAGAGTCCAATAGATCCCGCAGTTCTCAGATGCAGCAGCCTTCAGCTCATCCGAGTTACGCATTGTGCGCGGCTTGGGAATATCCTGCCCGACAGATGCGTAATCGAAGTGCTTATCTTTGAAAGCTTGGTAGATGATGTTCTTGGGATCCCTACCGATTAACCTAAAGAAGGAGACGGCTTCTTGTAGGTTGATTGAGGCCATAAGCATGACTGAATGAATCTTTGATGTAGGTAGAAATACTTAATATTGGCATGTATTGGGTGTTTTACCAATACAAGCAATACTTCAGTATTCGACGGAGGGCAGGCGATACAGAACCACACCATCAGCCGAGATCTCTTCCATCTCGGTGGTGATGAAGACGACCTCACGGGCCTTGACGCGGAAACCCACTACATAACGCTCAACAGGGGCACCACCGGCCTGCGGGCGACGGGCAAACAGCGGGTGGGCAAAGGAGGTGAAGGTGGGGACGTATTCGCGGCGATCCATAGATTCGTGGATAGGGCATTCTCAGTATACCAAAGGAGGGGGCCGAGGTGGCCCCTTGGGTGTCAGTCCTCCAGGATTTTCTGGTAATGAGCAACCAGATTTTTTTCTGCTTTACCCAGATAACGCTTAATGGTGGTCAATGACAAATTAGTCAGCTCTCGGATTTCGCCATAAGTTAACCCTTTATCTCGGAGACTACGAACAGCAAAAATGTTGTTTTTAAGAATCTCCTTCTCTCGTGGGTGCTCGGCAATAAGTTTGTCGGCAGCTTTGAGCACGCTTTCAGTGTCGATTTGCATGGGGTCATGTCGTGGGGCATCTTCAGTATACCAGAAGGTCCATGTCTCATTTGAGTCTCAACATGAGACTCCTTGGTATGACTGGATGGTCCGCGAAGGTCCGCGAACGTGGTGGTGGTCCATCTGAGACTGGAAATAGCAAAAACAACTGGCACAAGGCCCGGTCCGCATTTTTAGGTCAATGTCCCCCAAATGTCTGCCGAAGGTCCGCGCCAAACCCCTTGGTATGACTGGATGGTCCGCGATGTCCAAGTTTTGAGGTACCCCCCTCTCAGATTTTACAGATGCATCACGGCAACAAATCAAAAGGTTCATGCGGATACAAAAATGACTAGGCGGCACTTTTCGACAGCTCATGTAAATTCAAAACTTGGACCTTGCGGACCATGTAGTATTTGCAAGGGTTTTGGTGTGGACATTTCGCAGACCGAGTTGGGACATTGACCCATAAAACTTGGACCTTGTATCATCTGATACAAAATCAATAGTGTGTGACAGTTTAGCCCTTGTATGGGCAGCCTAGAGGGTCCACTTACTAGGTAAGAATTTTTTTTTACTTAGTTACAGGGTACAATGAACAATCCCAAATTAGTCTTAATCTTAGAAAAGTTATTTAATCTAGAGCAACAGATAACTAAGGCAACTACCGAGTGTAATGATCCAGAATATATAACTAGGTTAAAACAAGAATGTACTGAGCTATGCTTTGAGGCCCACCAGATACGCCATCCGGGGTAATTTTTTTTCTTGGTGGCCAACCGGCACCGGGGGATATTTTTTTATTTATTTAGAGGCCCCTGGAAGGCTCTAGAAGGACCTTTAACATCGTCTGTGGTGTCTCCCTATAGGTGGTGCCCTTTAGGCCTGTTCTAGAGGCTTGTAGAGGGGTGTTGTCTGGCGGGGGATTATGCAATGGGTTGCCGCCTGCTTGCTAGTATTGTTTCGTCGGCTACATATATACGAGTTGTTTCGCAATTGGTATTTTAAGGCATTGCATAGGTTGGTGTGCATGGGTTTCCCTTAGGTGGCGATTATAATCCCACAGATATTATTTGACCACGGCTACTAGAAACCTAGTGCCTCACAGCGTTTTTACGAATTCTAAAGACCAATACACTGGTGTCGTGTTGGTAGAATGAGGAGAGAGAGGTGAAAACCTTGGGGAAAATACTAATGCTGGAAACCGGGCCCCTCCCTATACCATAGCCTTATTCTGTTGTCAAGGTGCCAGTAGCCGAAGTGGCCGCTGTCTGTATATAATAGTATACCAATAGTTTTTGGTTTATGCTGCCTTGCCGGCGGCGCTTCGCGCCCATGTGAATAATTGCAACTCCCCGGTCGCGCCCCTCGCGTGACCGTGAATGGTGCTGCGCACCGTTCACGATCGATTCGCTGTTTTAACTAAAAAAAAAGGCCCGAATTGGGCCCTGTAAATTAATATTTCGGGGGATATTTTTTAATGGAGCCGTCAGGGTGTTCGTAGTAGGCAGGCTCTAGAACATTTGTGGCTTTCAGTAACCATAAAAAGGGGAAAATACCTAACAATATAAAGTAAAAAACTGGTGAGGGTACACCTGCAGGTGGTAACAGTACATTATAGATAGGGCGAATGACCTCTTTACTCATTCCACCACCTCGATATAAACCAGATTCTCGCCGTCGATACCGATAAACTCTACCAGTTCCTCACCATTGAGTGACTCTAACAGGGTCTCGTCAACCTCTAAGGTCAGAACGCAATAGTCCTCTTCATAATTATATTCAAGGTCAAGCTCGTCAAGCAGCTCAGCATCAACCTCAGCGTCAAGATAGAAACGGACAGTAGCAAGCATGATCAAAAAAGCGATGGGATGGGGTGAAAATTAATTTTTAGACGTTATGCAAACGGCGCCATGTAACCCAGGTAATAGCCTGCACCTCACAGGGCCGAAGATCAACACACCTAGCGGCTGCAATATAGTCCGCTTTAATTTGTGCCCGCAACTTCTTTCCAATGGGAGGAATTTCTTTTATTGTGAGTCGCTGGCCGCACCATATGGCATAGGCATGCCCATCTATGCATACATCAGCAACGCTGCCGGTGATGCAATTGTAGAACTCTATAACCTTTGGCCCGTTAAGGGTAGCTACAATGGGCGCACCCTCTAGAATCGCAACCGCTTTACGCAGGTTTGATTTATAGGTACACACCTTTGCACCTAGGGCAGCATCAGCACCGCCAGCTTTAAACAGCTTAACAACTAGCTCAGCATCGGCACAATTGCGCTCCCACCGATTGTTAGGGCTAAGGGCAGCGAGCACCCCGGCGATTGTCTGCCACCCGATAGCGGGAAGCTCACCGGGCAAGCCCACCCGATTAGCAATAGATTCGGCGACACGCTTAGCGCGGTCATACCAATCAAGGCCCTCGATTCTGTCAGCCTGGGTTGCTAAATTCAGCACTCCGAGGATTGTAAACTTGCTCATGGGTTAACCCTTGAGGGACCCCTAAAGTATACAGCCTGGCCGGCCCCGGCGCCAGGGCCAGCTTAATATTACGAAATATGACAAAGAGGGGCGGGCTTGACAGCGGGATCGATCGTGAACGACGCTTGCGACGTTCACGCTCAAAAAAAAGGGGAGATTTTTTTCTCCCCAGCGGTTTATTTTTTCTTTAAAAAATTTTTAAAGAATTTTTTTGTAAGTTTGATCTACAGTAACCAGAACAGCATCCTGCATATTCAGGTTCTTATATTCAATGGCTAACTGGTTAGCAGCCTCGCAAGCAGCTTCTACCTCCTTGTCGGCTACATATTCAATGATCATCATCTCTTCCTCGCCGTTCATCCAAATGCCAGTAGCATTGTAAACGGTGCAACCCTGGCCAAACCAGTAATCCGCCAGCTCCATGATAATGTCGTAGCTGTTGTTATAGATGCTGGCACTAGATTCGCCTTGAACTGACATACCGCAATAGATGCGGATGACATAGGCGTTGGGGGCAATAGCGAGGGTCATCACTTTTTGAGGGAAGCGAGGAAAGCATCACGGCGCATCTCAAGGAACGCCAGATGGGCATCAGTATAGGCCGCCGTGCGATCGGCGTCAAGCAGGGCTTTATAGAAAGCCTGCAGTTGCTTGCTGGTGAGCGGGCGGGTGTGGCGCATGGGGTGACTCCCGTGTACCCCTGCAGTATAGGAACTTTTTTTCTGGCGTGCAACAACGATAGAGAGATAGGGCGACCGAGAGCGCGTGACCGTGAGCGGCCAGCGGCCGTTCACGCTCAAACGTGCTACACTGACACCAGATGCAACGGGGGAACCATGCAAGCCTCACGACTCGCCAAACTGTACCTAGCCTCAAAGGGCTGCCGGCCATCACCAGAGCAGCTGTACACCTTTCGGCAGTGGCTGTATCTGCGCTATGAACGGATCCGGCCGTTGGTACAGTATACGCCCAACCCTGTCAAGCCTGAGCGACTGCAGCGTTACTGGGAGCGCACCGGCAAGCTGCTGATTAGCACAGCGCACAACCGTCACCCGTTCTGGCTGCCGGTGGAGAATGCTATGTTCCGGGCTGTGCATGACTGGGATCATCTGACCTACGGCCACGCTTACGACTTTGAAGGCGAGCTGGGAGCCTATCGGTCGGCAGCTTCCACGGCGCCCTTCCAGATCCGATGGATCCTATGGTCTGAGATTGTGCTGCAGGCTGCTGTGACGGTCACCACGGGCCAGTTCCCACGCCAGAAACTAGTCCTAGCCTGGCCTGCTGACCCATATACGGCGTGACCGTGATCGACCAGCGGGCCGTTCACGCTCAAATTCCGAGTATACTGAAATCAAACAGGGAGAACCCTCATGGCCACTGCGATTGACAAGCTCCAGAATCTGCTGGAGTGGTGCGAGTACCTCCACAACGAGCTGGAGGTGGCCCGCAAAGAGCTGAGCGACGAAGAGTTTGAGGCCCACATGGACGGGCCCATCGGTGAGATCCTAGCCCACGCCTTGGATGTGGAGGATGCCTGGCTGCAATGTAACGAATCATGAGCGTGATTGACCAGCGGGCCGTTCACGCTCAGGAAATATTTTTTAATATTCCGGGCGAGAGTCAGCTCGCATCAGGTAATGCAGGTGCTCTCCCAGGCGAGCATAGGACTGGTTGAGGCCGTTACGGGCCATGGTGCAGTCGTCAAGGTAACGTGCCCAGAATTCGGTGGACTGGGCCCAGTGGGCGATGCAATCAAGGCGCCAGGCGTCAGTCAGCGGGCGGGCGGTGGTGCCGATAACGAGAGTGCTGGACATGAGTCTCAGGGGGTGAAGGACCGTGGGAGGGGCTGCCCCTCCTGATTGCAGTATAGCGCGAGAGCGTGATTGACCAGCGGGCCGTTCACGCTCAGGATTTTCTCAGGATGGGGCGGCTCAGTTCCGCCACTACCGAATCATACCAGCTACGGGCCACCTGGCCGGCTTTGTAGCAATCCTTTACAAGCAGGACGCTCTCTGCGGCCACGGTCTGAGCGGTTTGGCTGATCCATTGACCAACCATGGCTGCGGTCACCGGGCGGGCCACCAGGCCCTGATAGGCTTGCCAGATTTCAGCTTTGGTGCTGCGTGCAGTGAGGGACATCGATGGAGTGGGGTAAAGGACGCGAGAGCGTGATTGACCAGCGGGCCGTTCGCGCTCACGAAATTTTTCTTTACACTGCGCCTTTGAGGAGCAGTATGGCCAGGTCGCTGTAGACCGTGCGGCGCTTCCATGCGCAGTCAGCAGCCCTGTGGTGGCCTAGTTTGGTGAGGGCCTCCCAGGTAGCGTACTCATCATTCCAGAGGGCGTCCGTGGCCCTCCACATCCGAACAGCCCGCATATGGCTAGGCAGACCATCAGCATTGGCGCGATCGCGCACGACAGCCAGAGCATTCAGCAACTCCGCGTAGGTGGTGACGTGGGTCATGGGAGGACTCCGATGGGGGACTTGATCAGTATACAGGGATGAGCGTGATTGACCCGCGGGCCGTTCGCGATCATTTCATTGTGTAACAGGCCCTTGACTTTTTTTCCTGTAGGCTCCAAACTGTAGTTGTACCAAGGGATTTCAAGCCATGTCTGCCATGAAGGAACTGCTCCTGGAGTACCTGGAGCAACGCGACACCGCTGAGGAGAAGCTTGACGCTGCCGCCCTGGAGGTGATGGTCCTGGCCAATATGGCCTGGGCCAACGGGCCTGGGGAGCCGATGTGGGCCCCAGATCGCTGGTGGCTAGAGGGTATGCGGGATCAGGCCCAGGAGCTGCTGGCGGCCCTGGACGAGCTGGAGACTGCGGTGGATCGATTTAGATCGTGATTGACCAGCGGGCCGTTCGCGATCAGATTTTTTTTAGCAGCGGGCGGCTCAGTTCCGCCACAACCCCATCATACATCCGGCGGGCCCATTTGGCCAGGTTGTAACAGTCCTTAACCAGCAGAACCGACTCCTCGACTACGGTTTGGGCGGTGCTGACGGCCCACTGGCCGACCATGGCAGTGGTGACAGGGCGGGCAACCAGCTCGCGGTAGGCTGCCAGGATCTCAGGCTTGGTGCTCTTTGCGGTGATGGTCATGGCTCAGTAGGGGAAGAATGTAGGTGTGACCGTGATAGACCCGCGGGCCGTTCGCGATCAGATTTTTTGTGCTAGGATCTGGAAGCCTTTGGAGGATGCTAACCAGCAATGAAGCAGCAGACTGAGGAGCGCTTGGCATGGGTGTGGTTTGCAGCCTGGCTGATCAGGCGTGGCCGGCTGATGCAGCAGAGCCCTGATCACTTGGAACGGCTTGCCGGCGAGAGTATGGTGGCAATGGGAAGGGATAGTCTGAAGCGTGCCCAGCGGCTACAGGAGCACCTAGAACGCTGCCTGGCGGCAACCCTAGACTCAGGGACAGACTAGGTAGAAGCGCCGCGAGAGCGTGATCGACCAGCGGGCCGTTCGCGCTCACTTTAGAAATAGACTGCGTTCCCTTATCACTGTCACGTTTGCCGATATAACGATAGAGTGTTATGCGCATATGCGCATATGATTGTAGAAGCATACAGTGGTTATGCGCCTAGACGCATAAGCCCATAAGAGAATAGATAAGGGGCCCTGATATCAGGACCCCTGATGGTTCAAGCGTACCAGCGGCGCAGCAGGTGGGCCATGCCGTCCAGGCGGTTAGTGGCGTGGCGGCCCTGGGCAACCAGGTAACCGGCGCCGTACCAGGCGGTGGGCAGGTCCCGCACGTCGGCGGTGAGGATGGTCCAGATGGCGTTGGTCATGGTGTTCTCCGTGGTGAGGGGTTCTCTTCCCCTCGTGCCTTTATTATAGGGCATCTGCCCACCCCGTCAACGAGATTGTAACACTACTTAACATTAGCAATGCTGATCAATGGGGCGGGACCGATAAGTATTACTAATGAGTGGTGAGCGTGAAGACCAGCGGGCCGTTCGCGCTCACGATTTTTTCAGGCTGATCTTGGGCAGCTCTGGGGCGAGCCTGCTTGGCTCTTGAGCCGATGCTACCACAGCCACACTGTCCTTCAATGCCCGAACGCGCCGCTGTAACAGATTGACATCAGCAGCAGGGACGGGATAGCGGATGGTATCATCGTCAATCCAGACCAGATCCGCCAGGGCTTCGACCTTAGCGAGGGCGTCCTCAAGGGCCATCCAGGCATCATCCAGGGCAGTGCTGTAGTCGTGGAGCCAGTTCTTGGTGAGGGACATGGGGAGCATCCGGTGGAGGTTAACGGGATGAGCGTGAAGACCCGCGGGCCGTTCGCGCTCACGCTGCTGCTCAGTAATTTTCTTTTATTAAAGCCAGGCGGTTGCAGCTAAAGAGGTTACCTTTATCACAGCGGTGTTGATGGTAGCTGATGCACTGCTGTCTGTCACCACGCAGACAGGCTCCTGTCTGCATCTCACTAGGGGCTATGGTTAGCAAAGGGGTAGTGGCCAGAGCCAGCATACCGAGGAGGGTGGTGTTCATGAGAGGTGGTGGGGTGGGCCCCGTAATTTTCTTTAGTCTACAGCACAGAGCTGGGGATGTCAAGTGATGCAGGTGCTAGGAGCAGCGTGCTCGTGAAGACCAGCGGGCCGTTCGCGATCATGATACGAACAGTAGATCCTTGCTGGTACATCTATAGAAAGGTAGCCCCTATTGAATTGCGAAAAGGTACGCACCCCCACCCGTCAAGTGGGGGGCGCCTGCGCCACAGACAGGAACCTCTAAATTTGCGTCAAAATTTCTGGTATTCCTGCTCCAACCACCCTCTGGCGTCACTGCCCAATAGTGCATAGATGCGAGTAATAAATTTTGCCGCCACTTTCGGCTCCATTGCTGTGATTTGTTTTAGTAATTGGTGAGTACCTAATTGGGAGCGACAATTAATGGCAATTATTAGGGCTATTGCGAGGGTTGTTTGTTGTTGTGGGTCAAATAACATGGTTATGGTACACTAATTTAGGTTTATATTACATTATACCTGATGGCTGTTTTAGACACTAGTGGGAACTGGTCAGCGGGTGATGATCTCAGGGTATTAGAAGCCATGGGGATGGCTTTTAGTGAGTATGGTATAAATGGATTACGGACGTGTATGAATCAATTAGAGGGGATATCTAGTGGGGCTGTATTGAAGGTATTGGAGGCGGTTGATCGATATGAGGCTGGTAAGGCGGCTAAGACGACTAGTGATTTAGCTGATGTTGATGGGAAGGTGTTAGTTAAGGCGGATGTATTAAGTTGGGAGGTTACTAAGGGTTCCAGTGGTATTGATGATGAGATAATGGATGCACGGCTACAGGTTATTAAGTATTTTGAGTTTTGTCCGTATACGCCTAAGGTAGGTGAGACGGGTGCTACTATGTTAATTAGGTCATAAGATGCCATTTAAATCTGGTAAGCAACGTCGGTATTTGTATTCACAGGAGCCTGAGGTAGCTCGTAAGTTTGCTATGGAGGAGAAGAAAAAGAAGTATAAGAAAGGTAAGGCCAAGGGTTCCAGTGCATCTAAGGGGCGTAAGTCGTAGGGGTGTTGGAATTATAGGTGAGTTGTATAGGATGCTATGTTATCCACTAGTTATCGATTAAAGCTAGAGTATATATGTAAGTGTATTATTGTGGGGGCTGATGTACAATTAGGTGATATGATATGGGCGGAGAAGTTGGCTAAGGTAAATAGGCATGCGGCTACGATGTTAAGGCAGGCCAGGCGTAAGGCAGAGAATCCTGATATGGAGCCTGGTAGTATGGATGATTTTTTAAACCAACTTGATATTGGAGGTATTGGGAATGATGCTAAAGGTATACGTGGATTTAATAGTGTGGATGATATTGCTGAATGGTTTCATCAGGAGCGGCCTGATGATTGGAGGCAACGGGATTAATACTAGGTAGCCTCGGTAGGTAGTTTTACTAGGTAGTCTAGATAGATAGGTACTATGAGATGCCTTTAAATGTTGTCACGGGTAAAAAAATGGCTAAAAAGAGGCCGGGATTATGGGAGAACATTCGTGCGAAGCGTCGTCGCATTGCGGCGGGTTCTAAGGAAAGGATGAGGCCTGTTGGGGCTAAGGGTGCTCCTAGTAAGGCTGATTTTAAGGCTGCTAGTGCAAAGAAGAAAGCCCGTAAGAAACGGGCCAAGTAGTTCACAGGATGGAGTTAATATAGGCTCTATCTGGGGCTAGATTAGAGGCATTTCTTAGGATATCACCTCCTAGGCCATCCATTAACCAGAGGGAGTCGCCGCGACGGTTTGCAGCCTGCAAGCCGGCTACGTTGGTGCGTAATGCACTTGCATGATCGGTATCGAATACGTAATGGCCTTTGAAGCCGGGGATGCGTTCACCGCCTGCTGGGGCTGCCCAATCGGCGTTGGTTTTTGCTATCCAGGACTGGGTGCGGCCGGCTGATGGTTTCACGCGACTAGCGTAGGATACCCCTACGGGTTTATCGGTGAACTTTTTAACCCATTTAACCACGTTTTTCTGGAATGACGATACAGAATTGCGATGTAATTCATTACCAACTTCAAATATGACGTTATTATAGGGCTCTAGGGTTTTAACCATTTCTTTAACATGGGCGCGTTGGAAGGTATTCCAAGGGCCTTTGGAGTGTACTTCAGAGGGATCTGAAGGTCCCAGGCCATTGAAAGGGTGGAATTCCCAGCCTCTATCCATATAGGATGTCCAGGCATTATCAAATAAGCAGACACCTACGACTATATCTCGTTTTTCTGCGCGTTTTACTATGGTTTCAAACTGGGAATAAAATTGTTTATTAAGACGGCCATCTTTTTTCCAGGGCACGACATTAACTTTTGCCAGGCCACTTAGATTACTACCATAAAATTTGTTTCCTAGGACAAAACCTTTTGTTTCTATGGTCCAAAGGCGCGTAAAATTACCTGTTATGGCATCTAGGGAGACTTTTTTACCTGCAATGGACTGTACGGTATTCCATGTATGACTACCTGCTAGGTTTAGTTTGGTTTTATTTTGGTAGAAGCCTGATTTTTTAACTTTAATAATAGAATCGGACATCTTAGGGTAACAACTGCGCTAGGGTTCCAGGTAACCTAGAATAGCACTTTTTCATTTTATGGCTGTTGAATATCGGGGTGAAAAATTTGCGGGTTATAATAAACCCAAGAGGACCCCTGGCCATGCTAAGAAGTCGCACGCTGTTCTAGCGAAAGAAGGTGATACTGTACGTCTTATTCGTTTTGGGCAGCAGGGTGTTAAGGGTAGCCCTAAGAAGAAAGGTGAATCCAAGTCATATGCTGCGCGGCGACAGTCGTTTAAAGCGCGACACGCGAAGAATATAGCCAGAGGTAAGCTATCGGCTGCTTGGTGGGCTAGTAAGACCAAGTGGTAGATAACATAAAGTGGTATACTAGATATAGACACCAAAATTTTATGCCTAAAGCCCGATGGCGCTTTAGCCAATACACCAGAGTAATATGAGATTAAAACAGAAACGTCTGCTACATCCTAAGTTAGTTGTTTTAGCCAAGGCTTTAGGAGAAAAGGCAGATACGAATGAAATTCATGCAGATACTATAGGTCTTATCAGAATTATTATATTTTTATCATACATGACAACTAATATGTTTATTGTAGCCGGTGTTATTCGGCATTGGAACAATTAGGATGGTACCCTATTATAGCTTATTTACTAGGGTTTTGGGGTAATGGCCTCTCCTTTATTACCGTATGCAAATGCCCTGGTACGAGTTACCTCTAAGGGAGGTGTTAGTACAGTAAATGGTTATTTAGTAGAAGCTGCAGGGCCGGTATATTTGTTTAGGTGTTTTATGAAACGCCAACAGTATAAGGGTGTATCTTCGGGTAGTGTCAAACAGCCGCTGCCTAGCCAGCTTGGGGGCGAGCTGATGACTGGTGCAAGCGGTGACCAGTTTTATTACAGGGGTTTTTACCTACAGAAGGCTACGGTTTCCAGTGGGTTTGACTGGAGGGGGGATCTTAGTGGGGTGACCTGGACGAATATTACCGCTGCAGATGACGCCCTGAGGGCCGGCACGCGGGTTGAATTTGCCATCGGGACCCAGGACACCATGACGGCTACTGTAGAGCGTAATACGGGCGTTTATGGGGGTACTGGTATTGATAGTATCCTGTATGCTGAGATTGGTGGTGTTGAGTTACAATTAACGGGGGCTGAGGTGTTGAATTAATGGCTAATTATAGTAATGTTGCTGATGCATTAGATGGTGTAATTAAACAAGTAATAAAAGATACCAAACAACTTGAGCAGACCTCTTTCAAATCATCTGTTCTTATTAGGCCTTTTAATCTAGATTTAGAAATTGATGCTGATGGTTTACAGGAGCTAAGCGCAAAAATAGAACAAGCTAAGGATGCTACGTTAAGAGAAGCTGCTATTGATTTACGGGGTAAATTAGATGCCAGTATTGTTGCTTTTAATTTGGTTAAAACCGGAAGATTAAAAAATTCTTTAGCTATTAATATTAATGCCAGTACTTTGGAGATTTCATATAATGTGCCTTATGCTGCTTTGATGCAGTATGGTGGCTATATTATCCCTTACGGCAACCCTGATGCTGAGCCTGTGTATATCTCTCCTAGGCCCTGGATAGATGTTGTCTTAGCAACCTATGATTTTGCCTCTTTATTTAATAAAAATCTAAATGAGCTTCTTTAGGTATTATAAAACACCACTTCTTGATTTATATGGCTGGGTTACCTTTTGTTGTGCAACCGAGGTTACAACCTATTGTAGAACGTATTGGCGATGAAGATAGCGGTATTATTGAAATAGAACGTCGTGGTTTTCTTAGTGTAGCCGAAAAAACATTTTTACAACAAGGGGCCGGCAACGATGAAGTTGCTAGTCATTTGTTGAAAGTTATCCGTAAGGTATCTAGTGATCTGCGCATTCCAGCAGACAAAGCGCATGTCCTTGTTATGGATGCCTTAAGTGGTAATACTAATAAGGATAAGAATTACCCTAAAGTTGTAGAAAATTATAGCGCTGATTTAGATGTAGTTACTCAAATAGCCGTACAGCATGAAAGTAAGAAAGAATATTTAAGGGCTATTTGCATGATTATCCATCGTATCAATTCTGATTTTGATCTTGATAATGTATCAGAAATTCACCCTACTATTATTACTGGTCTTTCTAAGTTATGTGAAGAGGAGGAAAACAAGAGCACTGAGCGTTTGATTAGTTCTAAAGCTAATTCTGAGTTTTCTAGTAAAGAAACAGAAGTTAGTGCCTTAGAAAAAAAGTAACGGAGGGTGATGACGGCTTTGATTTCCAGAGTTATTATTGGGAGCTAAAGCGTTTTTACCCTGGGGACCCGGAATTTAGTTTAGAAAAGTATTGGAATTTACCATTTGATTATGTAATAGAAGCCTATGCTAATTTTTCTAGGATAAGGCTTTTTGAGCTTCATGCTTATGAGCGTCCTATTTCAATGCTTGCTCAACTAACAGCTAGTATGAATATGGATAAGAAAAAACATAAACGACCTACTATTGAGCAGTTTTATCTTTATCAACCAATTGAAACTAAGAACTTACCTGAGGCGCAATATGGTGCTGCTGTTAAGGAATTGATCAGCAGAAATCTATTTCCTGCTTGGGGGTTATTCTGCTATAAAGATCTGGTTTATAGAGCTAGCACTAGGCCTCCTGAGTTATTGTGTTTTAAGTGTGACACAGCTATTTTGATTGCTCCCACTGAGGTCACCAACGGCTACAAAGGACTGTTAATTGCCCTAGAAGAAGCCAGTAACCAAACTTTACAGATGGAATCTCCTTGCGGCCGCAAAGTTAATTTAAATGTGCCTTATATACACACTAAAGTCATAGCTAAGGAAGATGTAATTCTTCAGCTAGTTAAATAGTTAGAGATGTAATCTAACCAAAGGGTATCGTCTAAAGTTTCAGCCTCCAGGACTTCGCCTGTACGCAACCAATGCTTAATTTTTAGCTCCTTGGAGAAGGAGTAGAAAGGTTGCATGCGGTACCAGGCTAACCAGTGGTGGGAGCCTTTGTGGTGGTTACAATCTCGACAAGCAGGGATGCAGTTACTGGTGCGGTCTTCTCCACCACGCATACGAGGTTTAACGTGATCAATTGTTAAGGATTTATTATCAATTGGTGGCTTACCGCAGTAAGCGCAACAATTTTTCCAGGCAGCTTTTATGGCAGCTCGCCATTGCCTTTTAGCTTCTGAGGAAGTCATGGCTTGTAAATCAAAGAGTAATTGATCAGCCGTCTCAGGGATCGGCTTCAGGAAGGAACTCATTGATTTACGACTGTTACACCTCCGTTGCTCATTTTGTGTTTACACAAATTAAGCGAACGTAAGTGCATAAAACCTCCAAGGTTTTCTAGTTATAGTATACCTGATAGGCACCCTAGTTAGGTATAAAATAGCTGAAAAATGGCTCAAACTTTAGCCTCTAGTCCTGAAGTAATTTATACTACATTAACTAATGATGCTACTTTTATGGCTGAAGTTGGTACTTATACTTTTAAATCAGGTGGTACTGCTCCCAGTATTAGTATTGTTACTCCTGGTTCTGATCTACCAGCAGTTTCTAAACAGACTGGAGTAGAGGTAGTTATCCATGATGTTGGGGATATGAGCACTAAAAAGTACCTTACTGATGCTGTGGATGTTACTTATTTATGGAAGATATTTTTAATTGTATGGGAGCCGGCTACTGGGGCTGATGTTACGGCAGCTCTCACTAGGATCGGTGAATTATTCCCATTAGCTACTTCTGTGGATGTTTTTGCTACTGGTACTAATTTAGGCGTGGCTTTTCAGACGCAGGTGCGTATACCTAGTGACTGCCCAATTTTGGGGTAATTTGTAGGATACCAAATTTAATTGGCAAACTAGGATAGTAGGTAGGGGCCTACCCTGCCGAATTCCTTGTCGTTTCGTACTAGGGCTTCTACCTAGCTAATCAATCCGATGGCAAATTTTAGTTCTGCTTTTGGCTATACCACCTATATTGTGCCGTTAGCCTCTTCTTCTGTTGATACTACCTTCACTGGTGTAACTGGTGGCGTGGGTGCTGGTGCTACCTATTTTATCAACACCACTTCACTGGTTCCTGCTAACGAGAAGATCACCTACGCTAGTGGTGTGTTCTCCTTAGGTGCTACGCCTGCTGCAGAGCCTACTGATGGCACTATGAAGCCGGTGAAGCTGCTTGGTCTGACCAATGCTTCTCTGGAGACGGATACCGACTCCGAGGACGTGGTGACTTATGACGACACCAGCTTAGGTTTCGCCCAGTCGATTGCTACTGGTAAGAGCTGGACTGTTGGTTTAGCCGGTGTGGCTGACTTCAAAGACGCTGGTTATCAGATCATCCGTCTGGTGGAGCAGAACACTGTGGCCGATAGCCTGCGGGTTAAGTTCGCCCGTGTGGGCCCTACGGGCACCGTTGAAACGGTGTACGGCTATGGTACCCTCAGCGGCTACTCGGAAAGCATCGAGGCCGGCTCTATCGTGTCCTGGGAGATGGAACTGGTGGGTTATGGTCCGTATCGCGTTGAGCTGGACGAGAACACTGGTACCTGATAATAACTAACAATTGAATAACTAGGCCCCCGTAATTGGGGGCTTTTTAGTGGTATCCTAAATAAGCATGTTACGCTTTAAATGGCTAAGTCCGAAGATATTTTAGTCAGGGTTAAGGCTGATGTTTCTACGGCTAATAGAGACTTTCAGACTTTATTTACGGAAGCTATAGATGGTTCTGAAAAAGCTAAAGATCAGATTAACAAAATATTGGGTGGTACTAAAGAAACTGTTGTTGAACTTAAGCTTAATGCGCGTACTGGGGAGTTAGAAAAAACTACCAAAGTTTTACGAAGTGAGTGGGATAAAATTGACAAACAAAGGAAGCAAATTCTTAAGACAGAAGAGGGCTCTTTAACTAATCTTAAGCAAACTTTATCTAATTTAGTGCAGGCAAGAAATGCTATTGCTAAATATAAAGATGGTGTAGATGCTTCTGGTCGTTCTATACGTGTTATAACAAATAAATGGAGTGAAGCAAACGCTAAGGTAGACGAGGCCTCAAGAAAATTACGTGAGGCTAGCCGCATTACTTTTGCTGGTGTCACTTTACCAAGTTTTGATGGTCTTCTTAAAGGTATTGGTAAATTTAATGCTATTGGAGCGGCTGTAGCTACTGTTATACAACTTATAGGACAAATTAATCAATCTATTCAGATTTTTGTACAACGAGCTACTCAAGTTTCTCAAATTCAACTAGCTTTTAAAACTTTTGGTCTTAGTGTAGATGATGCTGCTCAAGCATTAAATGATGCTAAGGCTATTTCGTTATCTTTTGGTGTTTCCCTAGAATCTGTTGAAAAAGCCTATAAACGTCTAACACCTACTATTACTGCTAATGGTGGTACTATTTCGGATGTTAGTGGTACTATCCAAGCGTTATCTGCAAGGATGACGGCTCTTGGTTTAAATACAGATCAATCTAATCGATATATTGAAGCATTTGCTCAGGTTATGGGTAAAGGCAAACTTCAAGGTGAGGAATTAAATCAACAATTTGCTGAAATTGATGGTGCTTTAAGGGCACAAATTGCTAATTATGCTGCCGCTAAATATGGCATTACAGATTTTGAAGGTGCTATGAGTTCTGGAGCGATTACTGCTGAATTGTTCCGAGAGGCTTTTATTGCTATATCGCAAGAGGCTATTAAAGAATTAGAGGGTAGCATTGGGGATTTACAATCACGTCTTGATGATTTAAATCCAGCGCAAATTGAAAATATTAAAGGTACTATAAATACAATCAGTATTGATCAACTTAACGAAGCTTTTAGTGAAACTGGACAATTATTCCAGTCGATTGGTCTTTACATCTCGCAATTTTTTGCTGATCTACTTATTAAAAGTGACGGTTTTAAAGAAGCCTTAGCACTAATCGGCAACCTTTTAGGCGGTGCTATCTATGGAGCTGTTTTAATAATCGCTCAGGCTATAAAAATTTTTGTTACTACTATAGAAATTATAGTATTTCTTTTAAAAGGAGCTGCCCGAATTCTTGTGTTTCTTGCTGCTAAATTTGGTGAAATAATAGGATTAGGAGAAATATTTGCTCAGGCGCCTTGGGTGAAACCTTTTATTGAAGGTAAAACAACTATCAATGACTTATTTAACGCTACTAGAAATTGGTTTGCTGATAACTTTGGTAAATTTCCTGCTTTACAACAGTACGTAAAAGAATACAATAATGAGAATAAAAAAGTAGTTCAAACTTTAGATCAACAAATTGCTGCTACTCAACGAGCTTTAGATGCACGTAAAGCAGAATTAAACGAAGCAAAGATACTTTGGGGTATTGAAAAAGCTAATTTAGAAGAGCGTATTGAAAAATTAAAAGGAGAAAAAGATGTCCGTATCCAAGGTTTAGAGGATGCTAAGAGTGCCGAAGATACATATCATAGTGGTCGGATGGCTCAATTAAATGAGCAATTAGAAGCACTTAAAAAGCAGAAAGACGAGATAAAAGATCGTTATGCTGCGGAGATTGCTGCGTTAGAGGCTAAGACGCCTGCTGAAGAACGTCTTCTACAATTACGTAAACAAGAGTTACTAGCTAAGGCTAATAACGCAAAACTTACAGAAAAAGAACGTCTAGAGGCACAAGCTAGTTATGATCAATTAGTTAGAAGTGAAAAAATAGCAGAAATTCGATTGAAGCAAAAACAAGAAGAAGAGGCACTAGAGAAAAAAATTGCAGATAAACAAAAAGAGAAAACAGAAGAAGAGAATCGTCATAAAGCTGCAATAGAGGATTTAAATAAAAAATTAGATCAGACCAAAAAAAACTATGATGAGCAAATTAAAGCTTTAAATGAACAAATAAAGCAAAAAGATAATCAATTTCAAAAAGCAGATGCTGTCTTAAAATTAGAACAGAGTAGATTAGAAGCAGCAAAACAATCAGCTAAAGCTACTGGGGATTTAAACAAAGCGTTGGATGACACTCAACCAAAGATAGGGAATGTAGCGAATGCTGCCGAAAGGATCGAAAGTGCCTTACGTAAAGCTAGTACGTATAAACTTCAGATTCCTAATATAGGAAAAAATGAATTTGCTGGTGGCCCTGTTACTGGTGGTACTACCTATACTGTTAATGAATTAGGTCAAGAAGCTTTCCTTAGTGCCTCTGGTCGTCTCAGCATGATTAATGCACCTGCATGGGGTCAATGGAAAGCCCCGGCTACTGGTACCATTATTCCTGCCCACTTAGCTGCCCAGTTAGATATCCCTAAGGGAGGTATTAACTTAAATGCCATTAGGACACCTAAAGCGGGTGTTTCTATGGGCAGCATTAGTTCTACCTACTCACGTAGCAAGACTGTTGGGGATAACATTATTAATAATGTTACTATTCAATCAGATAATCCCACGCAAGCTGCAAGTGACATACTAGTTAATCTGGTACGTCAACGTCGTATGCGTCGTCAATAATAGGAAGTATAATCCACAAAATCACTAAAGTTATGCTTTCTTTCGGCGACCCAAAAGATGAAGCAAATATGTTATTAGATATGCTATCTGCTAGACAGACCACAGGACAAAAATGCCCTATAGAAAACTGGCAGAATTTACCTTTAGATAAACAAGAAGTTTATTTTGTGTATTTACGTATGGCTTTGCAATATGCCGCACGTAATTCTGAAGACATATCAGAAGAAGCAATGACTTATCTATTTGAAGTTTATGAAAGTCTTTTTAAACATTTAGTCAATACTGATAGCCGGTTACGGACAGCTGTTAAAAATAATAGGCATCAGTATTTATTTATGAATGAGCCTCATATTATTCAACACTTTCAGTCATTAATTGAAGACAAAGAATAGGCATCCTACGACAGGATTTTAAAGCCGATGTCTACTATCAGTATAGCATATACTAAGGAAGGTACCTCAACAACTTATAATGTATCCTTTCAGTTATTTGATAATGATAGTTTACCTCGGACTTATTCAGGGGCTAGTCAATATAATTTAACAGCTAAAGGTACTCTTAGTTATGGAGGCCCAGCACATCCTGATAAACGCATATGGGCTATTTCTAGCGTATTAAATGACGCAGATGCACAAACTTTAGATTCTTTATTCAGGGCATGGAATGAAGATAGAGCTGATGGATACAATGCTGTTGTGGGTATTTTAGACGATACTTTTGGTGCTACTGTAGATACTGA